>Ga0074197_1000206_pt1 | contig 86326 bp, 72 predicted proteins | sample EPASupsiteSAE305_FD_64526 | JGI IMG/M metagenome (GOLD analysis project Ga0074197, IMG submission 64526) | Bioremediated contaminated groundwater microbial communities from EPA Superfund site, New Mexico - SAE3-05 reassembly with SPADES | ecosystem: Environmental > Aquatic > Deep subsurface >... | reverse complement strand
TTTACCCGTAAAACCTTGAACGATTACTTTTGTATCTTTATTTACTAATATACTCATAAAAACCTTTCCTTACTTAGCTTGTTTTGCAGCTGCTACTGCTTTTGCAGCACCGTCAGCCAAATCTGTAGCTGCTATAACATTTGCAATATTTGCATTTCTTAAAATCTCTGCAGCTTCAGGTGCATTTGTACCATCAAGACGAACAATTACCGGAACATGTACATCTACAAGTTTTGTAGCTTCTAAGATACCGTTTGCGATACGGTCACATCTTACGATTCCGCCGAAAATATTTACAAATATAGCTTTAACTTTAGGATTTTTAAGAATAATCTCAAAACCTTTTGCAACAGTCTCGGCATTAGCTTTTCCGCCGACATCAAGGAAGTTTGCAGGAGTTCCGCCCATGTAGTTAATAGTATCCATAGTCCCCATTGCAAGTCCTGCGCCGTTTACCATACAACCGATTTCACCATCAAGAGATACATAACTAAGTCCGTATTCTCCGGCTTCTCTCTCATCAGCATCTTCTTCGCTTATATCTCTCATAGCTTCGATGTCCGGATGACGACCAAGTGCTGAATCATCAAATCCCATTTTTCCGTCAAGCGCTAAAAACTCACCGCTTCCTGTTTTTACAAGTGGGTTAATCTCTATCATCTCCGCATCATTTTCCATGTAGAGTTTATAAAGTTTTGAAGCAAAACTTATTAGTTTTTTCTGCTCATTTGGGTCTGTAATACCTAAACCGAATACAAGCTCTCTTCCATGAAAACCTTGAAAACCGATAGCAGGGTCTACTGCGATTTTGATAATTTTCTCAGGAGTATCATGTGCAACATCTTCTATAGCCATACCGCCCTCAGTTGAAGCCATGATTACAGGCATCTCTTTTGCGCGGTCAAGAACAACACCAAGGTATAGCTCATCTTTTATATCCGCACCGTCTTCGATGTAGAGTTTTTGAACAAGTTTACCCTCAGGTCCCGTTTGGTGAGTAACCAAAGTCATTCCAAGAATTTCGCGAGAAAGTTTCTCTACCTCTTCTATTGAACGAGCAAGTTTAACACCCCCACCTAGTCCCCGACCACCGGCATGGATTTGAGCTTTAACAACCCAAACAGGTCCGCCTAATACTTTTGCATTCTCAACCGCTTGCTCTACGCTCTCCGCCATTAACCCTTTTGGTGTCGGTACGCCGTACTTAGCAAAAATCTGTTTTGCTTGATATTCATGTATATTCATTAAACTCTTCCTTTTTGTAAAATTTACGCTTTTGGCGATATCATATCTTGTGGTATTACATATTTGTCAAACTCATCTGCACTCAGCAGACCTAAATCAATTGCCGTTTGCTTTAGAGTTGAACCGTTTTTATGTGCAGTTTTTGCTATTTTTGCCGCATTTTCATAGCCTATATAAGGATTAAGCGCAGTTACAAGCATTAGTGAATTATTTAGATAAAAATCTATTTTATCTTCAACCGGCTCAATTCCAACAGCACAATTATCGTTAAACGAAACGATAGAGTCTGCCAGTAAACGGCATGATTGTAAAAAGTTATACGCAATTACAGGCTTAAATACATTTAGTTGAAAATTTCCCTGACTTGCTGCAAAACCGATTGTCGTGTCATTTCCCATAACCTGACATGTAACCATAGTTACCGCTTCACTTTGTGTAGGATTTACTTTACCCGGCATAATTGAAGAACCAGGCTCATTTTCAGGAATCGTAATCTCCCCTATTCCGCATCTTGGACCAGATGCCAACCAACGAACATCATTTGCTATCTTCATCATATCCGCAGAGAGTGCTTTTAGAGCGCCGTGCGCATAAACTAAAGCATCATGAGAAGTGAGTGCATGAAACTTATTTGGAGCAGTTACGAAATCATGTCCGGTAAGCTCTGAGAGTTTTTTTGCAACTCTCTCTCCAAGTTCAGGATGAGCATTAAGTCCCGTTCCGACAGCGGTTCCACCAAGAGCTAGTTCACGAACTGCCTCAAGAGAATCTTTTGCCATTTTTTCACATTTGTTTAACATCTCAACCCAACCGCTAATCTCTTGACCAAGAGTAAGTGGAGTTGCATCTTGTAAGTGAGTTCTACCTATTTTTACAATCGAATCAAATCTAGCAGACTTCTCAATTAAGGTTGCTTTTAGTTTTGCGATGGCAGGTAAAACTCTTGTCTCAACAGCGATAACGGCTGCTACATGAAGAGCTGTCGGATATGTATCGTTTGAGCTTTGAGATTTATTTACATCATCATTTGCATGAATTAACTTCTCTTTTCTAAAATCGCCACCTAAAATTTCAGTAGCACGATTAGCTAAAACTTCATTATTGTTCATATTTGATTGAGTGCCCGAACCTGTTTGCCAGACAACAAGAGGATATTCACCATCAAGTTTTCCTGCTAACATATCATCACAAGCCTGTGCTATAGCATCTGCTTTTTTAGCATCTAATTTGCCTAAGTCCTTGTTTACAATAGCAACTGCTTTTTTTAAATATGAAAATGCTCTTGTGATTTCATAAGGCATCTTCTCCTCACCTATCGCAAAATTCTCTATTGATCTTTGAGTCTGTGCAGCCCAATAAGCATCTATCGGTACTGCAATCTCCCCCATTGTATCTTTTTCTATACGCGTACTCAATTTACTCTCCTTTATCAAAAAATTTATTTTTATTTAATGTATCTATCAGTGTTTTTACTGAATTGCAAGAACCTTCAAACATCTTTTTTTCAGCCTCATTCAATGAAATCTCGATAATTTTCTCAGCTCCATTTGCACCAAGCATAACCGGAACACCGGAAACTACATTTGAGTGACCATACTCACCCTCCAAAAATACTGCACACGGATGAATCTGTTTTGTATCTTTTAAAATTGCCTCTACCATTATGGTTGTAGATCTAGCCGGTGCATAATATGCAGAACCTGTTTTTAAATGTCCTACAATCTCTGCACCGCCGTTACGCGTACGCACGACAAGCTCATCAATCTCATTTGTACTTAAAAGATCTGTCAAAGGAACACCGGCAACTGTAGAATAACGCGGTAGTGGAACCATGTCATCACCGTGACCGCCCATAACCGAAGCACGAATTTGACCGCCGCCGTAGCCAAGTTTTTCTTGAATAAAACTCGCCATTCTCGCACTGTCTAAAACTCCAGCCATTCCGATAACACGACTTCTCTCAAAACCACTCTCTCTGAGTGCAACATAAGTCATAGCATCTAACGGATTTGAAACCATAATAATAATTGCATCCGGAGAGTATTTTGCGACACCCTCTATAACTTCTTTTGTAATTTTTGCATTAATCATAAGCAAATCATCACGACTCATACCCGGAAGTCTTGGACTACCGGCAGTAACAACTACGACATCACAGTTAGTCAAGTCCGACATATCTTCAGCGACACTAACAACCGTATGGCTTCTGACCGCCGCAGCAGCCTGACTCATATCAAGTGCTTTTCCTTTAGCAACATCAATCTTGTTATCACGAAGAATTATTTCATGACAAGAACCAAGCATTGCTAAAGAGTATGCCACAGTTGCACCGACATTTCCAGCGCCTACTATTCCTACTCTTTTTCCTTGATTCATATAGACTCCTTGAGATAAAATTGTGATATATTACTTCAATACACTTAAAACATAACATATAAAGACATTTTTTGCCTTTTTTATAGAGCTGTAAAAGTTCCATAAAAAAAGAAAAATATACTTATAGATAGAGAAAACTCTCTATCTATTTTTATTGATATTAGATGCTATCAACAATCGCATTAAGCGTTGCAGACGGTCTCATTGCCTTGTCGGCTTTTGCATCATCCGGTCTATAGTACCCGCCGATATCTTGAGCTTTGCCCTCAACAGCCATTAACTCTTCCATAATCTTAGCTTCATTCTCTTTAAGTGCTTTTGCTACAGGAGCAAATTTAGCCGCAAGTGATGGAGCCTTAGTTTGGTTTGCTAGAGCCTCTGCCCAATACTGCGCCACAAAGAAGTGAGAAGCTTTATTATCAGGTTCTCCGGCACTTCTTCCCGGTGCTTTGTTGTTATCAAGATATCCTGCATTTGCAATATCTAAAGCCTCTGTTACAGCTTCTAACTCTTTTGAGTTATGTTTTTGAGCTATAAATCTTAGTGACTCTGCAAGTGCTAAAAATTCACCTAAAGAATCCCATCTTAAGTGACCTTCACTCATAAACTGCTCAACATGCTTTGGAGCCGATCCGCCCGCACCTGTTTCAAATACACCTCCACCTGAAAGAAGCGGAACAATTGAAAGCATTTTTGCAGATGTTCCAAGCTCTAGAATCGGGAAAAGGTCTGTTAAATAATCTCTTAAAACATTTCCTGTAGCAGAAATCGTATCCAACCCTGCTCTTACTCTTCTTAAAGAGTAAATCATAGCTTGTTGTGGAGCCAAAATTTCATACTCAATCGGAGTTTTCGCTAAATGAGCCGGTAAATAGTTCATCAATTTTTTGATTAGATTTGCATCATGCGGTCTAAATGTATCTAGCCAAAAAACAACCGGACTTCCAGTTAAAACGCCTCTCTCATGAGAAAGTTTAACCCAATCTTTAATTGCAGCGTCTTTAGCTCTGCTCATTCTCCAGATGTCACCTTTTTCAACATTGTGCTTCATTAGAACAACACCGTTTTCATCAATTACTTCAACAACTCCGTCTTCAGAAATCTCAAAAGTTGTTGGATGAGAACCATACTCTTCAGCTTTTTGTGCCATTAAACCGACATTTGCAACATTGCCCATAGTTGTTACATCAAACTGACCGTTTTTTACACAATCATCAACTATCTCTTTGTAAAAAGTAGCATAAGTTCTATCCGGAATTACAGAAACACACTCTTGAACTTTACCCTCAGCATTCCACATTTTTCCGCCGTCACGAACAACGACAGGCATAGAAGCATCAATAATAATATCATTTGAAGCATGTAAATTTGTGATACCTTTATCAGAATCTACCATCGCCATATTTGGCTGAGTTTTGTAAGTTGCCATAATAGCCGCTTCTATTTCAGCTTTTTTAGATGATTTTTCAAGTTTTTTATACAAATCTCCAAGACCCATATTTGCGTTTATTCCGAGAGCTTTAAACTCATCCGCATATTTTGCAAAAACATCTTTGAAAAACACTTCAACAGCGTGACCGAACATAATCGGATCAGAAATTTTCATCATAGTTGCTTTTAAGTGTAGAGACCAAAGAACATCTTTAGCTTTTGCCTCATCTAATGTTTCTTGATAAAATGCTCTAAGAGCTTTTGCCGACATAAATGTACCGTCTAATATTTCACTATCAACCGCATTTATCTCTTTTAAACATTTACCGTTTAAGCTGATTGTAACTTTTCCGCTACCGCTTTTAATAACTGATTGCTCATTATCATAGAAATCATTGCCTGACATGTGCGCAACATAAGCTTTTGAATTTTCACTAAACGCTCTTAATTTATGTGGATTTTTCTTAGCAAAATTTTTAACGGCTGCGGCTGCTCTTCTATCTGAATTTCCCTCACGAAGAACAGGATTAACAGCACTTCCTAAACAAGTAGAGTATTTCTCTTTAATTGCTTTTTCTTCATCAGTTTTTGCATCTTCAGGGTATTCCGGAAGATCATATCCTTGAGATTTAAGCTCTGCAATACAAGCTTTAAGCTGTGGGATAGAAGCTGAAATATTTGGTAATTTAATAATATTACACTCCGGATCTTGAACCAATTCACCAAGTGTACCAAGGGCATCAGATTGTTTTTGCTCCGGTGTTAATACATCAGAAAATGTTGCAATTACTCTTCCTGAGAGTGAAATATCACTCAACTCTACATCTACGCCCGCGTTTTTTGTAAAAGCTCTTACGATTGGTAAAAGCGAATATGTTGCTAAAGCCGGTGCTTCATCTATTTTTGACCAAATAATTTTTGACATTTTTTGTCCTTGGTTGAATTTTTACTATTTTTTCAGATACTGTAGCCCTGATAAAAACTTACAAGGAGTATCTTACCACTTAAGATAAATAATATGCGGTTAGATTGCTTAACTATTTAGTTTTATTTCAAAAATGTTTCATTTGGTAGCACGCATTATATTGGTTAAATGTGTAGAATAGTTACGCGTAAATTCATGCGTTCCGTTCTTTGATTTTACAAAATAGAGATAATCTGTGTTTGCCGGAAATATTGCGGCCTTTATGGCGTCAATGCTTACATTGCAGACAGGAAACTCAGGAATACCGCTGTGCAGGTAAGTATTGTATATAGAAGTATCCTCTTTTATCCTCGCCGAAGTAACTTTAATATGTGAATATTTACCATAATTAAGGGTTCCGTCCATCTGCAGTTTCATACCTAGTTTAAGTCTGTTATAAATAACAGAACTGACAAGCGGCATCTCTTCTATATTTGCAGATTCCTTTTGAATAATAGATGCGATTGTTACGATTTGTAACCATTTTTTCTCATTATATATTCCAAAAGCTTTCATTGATAATTTTTTCATATTTGATAATGATTCGTTTAGTAAAATTTTAATTACCAACTTCTCACTTATACCAATCGGTATACTATAAGTATCAGGAACAAACACACCCTCAGGGTACTGTGACTGCAGCTCATATTCGCTCTGAAGCACATTTCTATCTAGTTTAAGCTCTTCTGCTAACTGATCTAAAAATATATAAGTTGTCTCACCAGGTATTAATGTAACATTTTGCAAAGCCGCTTTTGCGGTTGCAAGTTTGTATAAAAAATCTCCTTTTGTGTTACAAGTCGTTCCAATATTTATCCATCCGCTTTGAGGAGAGCCGATTGCCCTCAATAAAAGCGCATCAATTTTACTTACATCATAATTATTATTTTGCATTTGTGTTATAATCTTACTAATAGAACCTTTGGAAATATATATAATCTTGGGGGAATCAATAGGCTTATTTAGGTAGTAGATGAACGACAACATAATTATTAGTGCGATATCAAAAATCCAATTTATACTTGTTAGTATTTTTTCTTTCATATTTTTAATACTTTTTACCTTATTTATATTTTTACAAAACGGAATATATATAGACAATATATCATTTCAAAATGTTAAAGTTGAGAAATTATACATTAAATGGGATGAAAAAATAAGTGTAGTCGCTAAAGAGCTTCATTTCACAAAAGAAAAAAAGAGAAGTGACTCTGAAATAGAGTATGAAAAAATCATTAAATCAGTAAATGGTGTACTTCCATTTACGGCTTGGTTTAAAGAAGTGACCATTGAAAAAATATCACTCAATGACACAGAGTGTATGATACGGTATACAAATGGCGAAAGAGGGCTTTTGCATATATCCTCGCCGGATTTTATTTTAAATAGTTCGCTTTTTTCAGACAATAACCTGCTCCGCCTAAAAATTGATGAACTAAAAGTCATAAACAAAGATTTAAAAATTGATGGAAATATTACTTTTGATATAAAAAATAAGTTAGAGTTTACAACAGCATTAAATATTGCTATACATAACGACATAAAACTCAGTTTATCTGCTAACGGCGATACTCAAAAATTATCATACAAACTAGAATCAAATGAAAATATAAAAAATACAAGACAAATCATAGATCTCTTCAATGTTACTCCTGAAATCAAATACTGGATATATGATGCAATAGAGATGTCAAGCCTCTCGCTAAATGCACTCTACGGTTGGCTTGAATATAAAAACCTTGATAAAGCATACCTAAACCTGTACGCAAAAGCGGTAGCGAATGATTTAACCTACACATACGATAAAAAAGTAGATTCTGTTCGTACGACTAAGACTGATTTGGAGTTTAAAGACGGTGTACTCTACATAAGACCGCAAAATGCCTACTCGTATAATTTTTTTCTTGACAAAAGCTGGTTAAAAATTGATTTTTCAAAAAAAGAGGAGATTTTAACACTCTACCTGCTTTTTAAAGGTAAAGTTAATAAAGAGTTGCTTAGCTTGCTTGATAGATATGAAATTAAATTGCCGTTTATTCAAACCAAAGGCGAAGTTAATACAAATTTGACACTTGATATAAACTTAATCTCTTTAGATGTTGAGGCAGTAGGAGATTTTTATGCAAAAGAGGCTCAAATAAATTATTTAGGCTTAGATATCGATATATTTGATGCACATACATTTTTAAAAAATTATGATGTTAAAGTAAATAACATGGTTGCAAAATATAGCGATATCGCTGCCTCTCATGTGGATTTGGATTTTAATGCTAAAGAGTCAGACGGTAAATTGACTTTTAGATTTGACACTATAGACTCAAAAGAAAATAGCTTAACACTTTTAAAAAATGAAAAGCCGTTGGTCGCAACTTACAGTATCTCCCCTAAACAAGATTATCTCATGATTGACAAATCTATATGGAAATTTAAAGAACAAACTTTGTATATAGATGCTATGCAGATACCATTTAACATAAAAGAGCTTAGTGCGACTATCCCGCAAACCATAATAGAAGTTCCAAATCTATTATCAACCGTTGTAAGCGGAGATATATTTTTCAATTCCAAAAAAGCTAATTTTAATGTTGATTTGTTGAAATTAAATTATCTTGACATATCGCTAGATAAATCGATACCTTCTTTTAGCCTTGTATATGATATGGACAAACTCACTTTCTCTTCAGCAAAGTCTATTGGACTCAACATTGAGAAGAAAAAACTAACTATTGATAATTTCACGGCCGATATTACGCCGGAGGTTATTAAAATTGAAAATCTCTTTTTAAATTTTGAAAATATTTTAAAATCAAAAATGAGTGCAAAATACAGTTTAACAGATTCTTCCGGAGTGATAAATATTGAAAATTCAGAGTTTAAAAATGAGAATTTTGGTGAAATTTTTAAAAGCGATGAAAATATACGACTCCTCGTTGAAAGTAAAAATAATAAAACTTCGATTAGTTCAAATGAGCTTAATTTTGAGTATTTGATTAGCGATGACGAATGGAAATTTACTCTAAATTCTATTGCTAAAATAACAAAATACTCAAAAATTCTTAAAGAGTATAGTTTAACAAACGGGAATTTTATACTGCAGAAAAAAAATGACGAAGATAGTGTAAAATTCCTCCTAAATACCGACCACAAATATAAAATTCTTGCAACAAAAAACAAGCCGATAGAGAGTTATACCGTAAACGGTGAGTTTAACGATAAAACAAAAGAGATGAGTTTTAAAGTTAACGATTTAATAGATGTAGAGATAAAAAATAATATAAAAATTAAAGCGGATAGTATCGGAATAAACTTAGATGAAATTTTAAACTTTTCTGCCGATAGAAATAGTACGCAAGAGACAAAAAATAGTACCGATATCTATTTTGAAGCAAAAAACTCATATATCCGCTTAAGCGAAAACAGACATATAGTTTCCGATACGATTAATTTTAAATATATTGATAAAGATTTGAATGCCGAACTTACACATAAAAAGGGAAAGGCTTTCTTAAAATTAAGAGATGATATACTGCACTTATACGGGGAAAATTTTGATGATGAGTTTATGGGGGAGTTATTCGCCCTCTCTAAGTTTAAAGGCGGCTCATTAGAGTTTTATATTAACGGTTCAACTAAAGAGTACAACGGTGTTGTTTATGTAAAAGATACCACTATACTTGATTATAAGATTTTAAATAATATTTTGGCATTCGTAAATACCGTTCCCTCACTTGTCACATTTTCTCTTCCCGGATACAACCAAAACGGAATAGCTGCAAAAAATGCATATCTTAATTTTAAATTTAAAGATGATGTATATAAAATAAGTGATCTTCACCTTAAATCAAAAGAAATTGAAATTGTTGGGGTCGGAGAGGCAAGCATAAAAGATAATAGTATAAACATGGATCTAAATTTAAAAACAAGTTTGGGCAGCTCAATTTCAAAAATACCGCTAATCGGTCATATTTTATTAGGTAAAGAAAATCTCTCCACCACCTTAACACTAAGCGGCGCTCTTGATAATCCGGATGTCAATACTCAAATAACTAAAGATATTGCAGTGGCGCCGTTTAACATAATCAAAAGAGCGCTTATGTATCCGTTTGAGTTATTTCATACAGATAAAGAGGAAAAGTAATTTCACTCTTTATTCTCAGCCGTTAAGATTGTCGGGCGCGTCTCCCATGAATTTTATCGTAAAAATCTACTCATTTCTAAGAACAGTTAAAATATCTACTTCACTTGCTTTTTTTGCAGGATAGAATGAAGAAACGACAACGATTACAAATGCTCCAAAAACTATAAATAGAAAATCTTTAACACTCAAATCAAGCGGCAGAGTAGATGTCGGATAAACATCTTTTGGAAGATGAACTATATCAAATGTACTAAGTACCCATAAACCGCTCATACCAAGAACTATTCCCGCAAAAATACCGCTAACACCGATAACTATACCCAAATATAAAAATACTTTTTTAATCTCAGCCGATGTTGCACCCAGAGATAACAGTAGTGCTATTTCGCTTCTTCTATTCATCACTGTCATAAGAAGTGAGGATATAATGTTTATAGCTGCAATGAGTATTATAAGCATTAACACGATAAATAAAGAAACTTTTTCTAGCTCTAATGCTGCAAAAAAGTTTACATTCTCTTCCCACCACCCTTTTATGCTTACACTCTGCGGAAGAAGCTCTTTAATTTTTAGTATATCTACTTGCGGGTCATTTGAATGGATATGAATCCCGCTATATTGGTCACTCGGCAAATTCATCATAGTTTGAAGCGATGAAAGAGTTGTGTAACTATAAGCTTTATCGTAAGCGGAGAGTCCAGAGTCAAAAAAGGCACTAACATTGAATCTTTTAATTTTTGGAGTAACGGACATCCCGCCCGGCTCTACATGTGTAAATATATACATCAATTTTTCGCCCTCATAAAGATTAAACTCATCTTTGAGCGTTTTACCGACCAATACATCAAATTTATCAAATGTACTATCTTTTATAGCCTCTTTTAAAACACTGTTTACTTTTGCCTCGCTCTTAAAATCAACGCCGAAAATATAACCGCCCTCTAGCTTTGAGCCGCTCCTAGCCATAATGGCAGATTGAACATAAGGGCTAAAACTTAGATTTGGAAATTTTGACTTTAGGTTTGAAAGCAACTCTTCATTAACAGCTCCATAAAACTTAGGAATAACAGTTAAAGGATAGTTCATAATGGTTAATTTTTTTCTAAACTCATTATCAAAACCGTTCATAAGCGCCATAGCAATCAAAAGCACCATAACACCGAGTGAAATGCCTAAAAACGCTAACAGTGCAGAGAGAAATATAAACGGCTGCTCATTATCAAACCGTAAAAATCGTTTTACTAAATATGGAACTATTGTCGTTTTCAAGAGGCAAATACACCTTTTTTCGGACCGCTTTTACCACAGCAAAGCTTATACTTTTTACCGCTTCCGCATGGACAAAGATCATTTCTTGAAACTTTTTTTTCTATGCTGTTCTCTTCATTATTATAAAGATTAAACTGAATTGCCGCTTCGTTAATTTTTCTTTGTATATCTAACTGTTCGGCTACTCTTCTAGCCTCTTCTTCTGGATCTTCAACTCTAAATCTAATGATTTGAAGGGTTTTTGTAGTGTTGAATTTAATATCGGTTATAAGTTCCGTAAAAAGGTTAAAACTCTCTTTTTTATACTCAACAAGAGGATCCTTTTGGTTATAAGCTCTTAGCCTAATACCCGTTTTCATATTATCCATTGCATAAAGATGCTCTCTCCATGCACTGTCAAGCTCTTTTAGATAAAGTTCTCGCTCTATCTCGCTGCAGATATCATCATTAAGTACGCCCATCTTATCATCATAAGATTTTTTAACGCTTTGTATCACGGCATCTAAGAGTTCTTTATATTCAAACGAAGAGAAATCTTCCGTATTTAACTCTATGCCAATCTCTTCATGAAGCAATTTAAAAACTTTTTCTAAATTAAAATCTTCTTTTGCTCCGCCGTCAAAAATATCACAACTATTTAAAATATGCACTATATACTCAGCTCTAAGTTCATTAATTTTCGATGAAATGTCAAATTCAGGGTCAAGAAGCTGATTTCTAAATTTATAAATTATTTTTCTCTGCTCATTTGCAACATCATCATACTCAACAATCTGTTTTCTGCCCTCATAGTGCATATTTTCAACTTTTTTCTGAGCTTTTTCAACTGCACGGGTAACCATTTTCGACTCTATATATTCACCGTCTTCAACACCTAGTCTCTCCATAATACTTTTAATCTTATCGCTTCCGAAAATACGAAGAAGATTATCCTCTAATGATAAATAAAACTGTGTCGTACCGGCATCACCTTGACGCCCACTGCGACCGCGAAGCTGATTGTCGATTCGGCGATTTTCATGTCGCTCAGTCCCTACGATATAAAGACCGCCCATAGCTTTTACTTCATCATTAACTTTAATGTCAACTCCACGCCCTGCCATATTTGTAGCAATAGTCACCGCACCTTTTACACCGGCACTCTTAATAATCTCACCCTCTTGTGCATGATTTTTAGCATTTAAAACAGTATGAGCAATTTTCTCTTTTTTAAGCAGTTCGTGCAATACTTCAGATTTTTCGATTGAAGCAGTTCCTATAAGTACGGGCTGACCTGTTTTTGAGAGATTTTTTATAGTATTGATAACAGCTTCGAATTTTTCTCTCTCCGTTTTATAAATCAAGTCGTTTAAATCTTTTCTGGAAATAGGTATATTTGTAGGTATTGATATAACATCAAGAGAGTATATCTGAGCAAATTCAGACGCTTCTGTTTGAGCAGTTCCCGTCATACCTGCTAGTTTGTTATACATTCTAAAATAGTTTTGGAATGTGATATCTGCCAAAGTTTGCGTCTCTTCTTTGATGTCAACGCCCTCTTTAGCTTCAAGTGCTTGATGTAAACCCTCGGAAAAACGACGACCTTCACTCAGACGACCGGTAAACTCATCTACAATTACTACTTCACCGTCGTTTACTACATAATCAACATCTTTTTCAAAAAGATAGTTTGCTTTTAACGCTTGATCAAGTATATGTGAAAGTGAAGCATTTTCCGGACTGTAAAGATTTTCAACTTTAAATAACTCTTCTGCTTTAGTAATACCATCTTCGGTAAGAAGAACCGTTCTATCTTTTTCATCGACACTGAAATGTTCATCTTTTACTAATTTTAATGCGATTGAGTTTGCATCATTGAAATCTCTAAGCGTTCTGTTTGTCGGTCCCGAGATAATTAAGGGTGTTCTTGCTTCATCAATTAAAATACTATCTACTTCATCTACGATAACAAAGTTGTGACCTCTTTGAACCATTTGCTCTCTTGAATAGCTCATATTGTCTCTTAAATAATCAAACCCAAATTCATTATTTGTTCCATAGGTTATATCAGCACCGTATACTTCTCTCTTTAAAGAGGAATCATGCATATTTTCTAAGATAACACCAACGCTAAATCCTAAAAACTCATAAAGCGGGCGCATCTCATTTCCGTCTCTTGAAGCTAGATAATCATTGACCGTTACAAGATGTACACCTTTACCGCTAATCGCATTGAGAACAATCGGCAGAGTTGCTACAAGTGTCTTACCCTCGCCTGTTTTCATCTCAGCAATTTTGCCCTCATGTAAAACAACCCCTCCGATAAGCTGAACATCGAAATGTCTCATATTTAGGGTTCTTACACTAGCCTCTCTTGTTATTGCAAAAGAGTCGACTAAAACATCCTCCAAGCTCTTCTCGCCTGATAAAACGCTCTCTTTGATTTGTGCAAAAGCAGCTTTTAACTCATCATCACTTAGAGGTTTGTACTTCTCTTCTTGAGCATTTATTTTTTGAACAATCTTATAATATTTTTTTAATTCACGATCGTTTGAAGTACCGAAAATCTTACCAATTAATGCTTGTAGCATCCGCAACCTTATTATAGGCAGGTGCATTAAACACACCTGTCACTGAATTTCTCTTTATTATACCATTCATATAATTATACTTTGCATAAATTATAAAATGATTTTTTTAAATCCTAATACTAAACAATATGTAAACAGTCGCTTAGATATAATTTTCAAAAAAACAAGGACAAGAGTGAAATACTTTTTTTTAGCAATCTTAATAAGCATAGAGTTATTTGCATCGTTTGACAACATTACTTCATTTGAAGCAGATTTTACGCAAAGCATCACGGATGATAAAAATAAAACATTGGTTTATAGCGGTCACATAGTTGCATTAAAACCGCAAAATGCTAAATGGAGCTATATAAAGCCCGTAAAAAAAGATGTATTTATAAATGATTTTGAAGTAACGATAGTTGAACCTGAAATAGAACAGGTTATTGTTAGAAAACTGGAATCAAATTTTGATTTTTTCAAAATGATATCAAATGCTAAAAAAATTGAAGAGAACAAATATTTGACACACTATAAAGATTCAAAATTTACAATAATCAAAAACGGCTCTTTAATAGAATCAATATCTTATTTAGACGAGTTTGAAAACAGAATTAAAATAGTTTTTAAAAATCAGAAGCAAAATCAAGCCATCAATAAAGCTGTTTTTACGCCGCTGTTTCCTTTAAACTTTGATATAATCAGAGATTGATAAGCGTCGTCGCTTCAACTCTATTTCGCCCGTCACTTTTAGCTTTATAAAGTGTTTCATCCGTGATTTTATATATCTCACCGACTTCTCTTATGCACTCTTTAGTGATAAAAGTAAGTCCGGCAGATATGGAAACATATTTTGAAACAGTGCTGGTGCTATGCTCAATTTTAAGCTCTTGTATATTTTTACGAAGAGTGTCTGCTCGCTCAAGTGCATCTTTCTCGTTATTTGCATAAAACGATACGGCAAACTCCTCACCGCCCAAACGATAAACATAATCATTTGCCCGTTTAAAAAGAGATTTCATTGCTAAAGATACGAATTTTAATACTTCATCGCCTTTTTGATGCCCGTACTTGTCATTGTATTGTTTAAAATAGTCTATATCAATAATAAGCAAAACTAAATTTTTATTTTCTCGTTTTGAAATTTTATATTCTTTATCAAAATTTGAATCGTAAAATCGTCTATTGTAAAGACCTGTCAGGGCATCTGTAATAGAGAACTCCTCTATTCTCTTCTTGTCTGTTATGTCATGGATTATTGCTGAGAATCCTAAAATATTGTTATATTTATCCATTTGCGGTGTAATTGTACTCTCGATCCAATACTCTTCGCCGTTTTTGTTGAGATTTTTAAACTCTCCCTTATATATTTTTCCGCTTAGGATAGTTTCCCACAAATTTTTATATAACTCTTTTGGCGTATCGGGATGTGAAACAATAGAGTGTGATTTTCCGATAATCTCCTCTTTTGAGTATCCTGAAATTTTTGTAAATGCATCACTTACATCGGTAATAATACCTTTTGTATTTGTTTTTGATGTGATTACATACTTATCTATAAGCTCAATATACTTTTTATTTATCTCTGAATATTTTGCGTCGCGTAAAAAACCGATAATCATATCTATAAAATAGTTAAAATCATCATTATGAACTATTTCATTCTCTTTGATAAATCCTAACTGCAAAACACCGAATATTCTTTCATAGCTAATCAACGGAACCGTACATATATTTGTCGGTTCTATGACAATAGACTCTATACTAAAATTTCTTTTTTTCTCATCGCTTATATGAGTATGAATATGTCTCATCTGCGCAGCGGCTTCTCCGATTAAACCCTCTCCGAGTTCAATAATGGGTTTCATCTCGTTTGTAGCATAAGATGATGCGAGATAGAGTTTATTATTCTCTTCATTAAATAGATATATTGCACCCTGAACAATATTAAATTTGGTAGCAAAAAAATAGAGCGAAGAAGATGATAATTCTGCAATTGTTTTACACTTTTCCAAATCATTTTTAAGCTCTATAATTGATGTTAAATTATTTTTTATCTTTTTTTCACTACGGGTATAGAGCATATAGCCTCTTACCATTGAAATAATAGTTACGATTATAAAGAGAAAAACTGCCGCCCCTATGATTATTCCATAAAGCTTAGTCTCTTCCAACTCATTTAATTTTTTATTTAATTTTTGATTTAAAAATTCTGCATTTGTACCGTAGAGTGCGAACATTTTATCAATTACATTAGTAGATAATGTAAAAAAATCAAGTGCATTCATACTTATTTGCTCTGATACAACAGTTTTTTTAACAAACTCCTGCATTTTTTTTGTTTCATTGTTAATATTTTCAAGCAAAGAGAGCAATCTAGTCTTTTCAATATCGTCGCTTATCTCATTTATAGTCTTATATAACTGTTTTGTATGCTCTTCACATAGCAAACAGTTACTTTGGATTGAAAATTTCAACTCTGCATCTGTAACTTTTTCTAAGATAGCTTTAGTTGTTTTAGCTCTTATTTTGCCGACAACTTCTATGGCATTTGGCAAATGCTTAAGCATTATTTCTATGAAAAAATATTTATCGCCCTCGGATTCCAATAACAGTTTAGATTTAAACCCTAGATAATACATTTTCTCTTTTAACTGCTCTATTTCGTATGTATATTTCTGATATAAAACAGTCTTATCCTCTTGCTGACTTTGCATCAAATTTTCAATTTCATCTATTATATAACCGTAATCATTGTCATAAAGTGACGGATAGAGCTTGTTAAATTGTTTAATTTCCAATATATCTTTTTTAACATCAGACTTGATTAGTTGAACATTATTTGTTATTACATCCCAATCTGATTGAGTTAAAGATATCTCATCAAACTGGCTATAACCTCTTAATTTTTGGAGTTTTAATATAAATTTTTGAATTTTATGCGCAAATTCAACTCCGTCAAGCTTGTTTTTTGTTTTTTCAATCTCTTGATTGTAGTTTGTTACGAAATTATTAAATAAAAAGAGAGTTCCACCGATTAAAAATAGAACCAATACGGCAAATTTATATATTTTTTCCATCTTTACTTAACCTAATAATTAAATTTTTAGATATTTTAGCAAAAGAAAATAAAATATTAACAATGTAACAGCGGTTGTGAATAACAGGATTTATGAGAGGTAATAAAGTTCTTGCATAACTGCAAGAACTTTATTATAATTTATAATCTTTGATAAGATTGAAGTTTAGATACTTGTAAACAGAAGCCTCTTTACCTGCTATCTTTTTAGGAACAATTTCGTTATATTCAGCGGCAGTCGGTAGGCGACCAAGTTTTGCACATACCGCAGCAAGTTCCGCTGAACCTAGATAAACTTTAGTATCTTTTCCAAGGCGATTGTCAAAATTACGAGTCGATGTTGAAAAAACTATCGCACCATCAGCAACGCGCGCTTGATTACCCATACATAGTGAACATCCCGGGATTTCTGTTCTAGCACCAGAAGCACCGAATATAGCATAATAACCCTCTTCTATAAGTTGTTTCTCATCCATTCTAGTCGGAGGACAAACCCATAGTCTTGTCGGAACTGCACCCTCGCCTCTTAAAACTTCACCAAGTGCGCGGTAGTGACCGATATTTGTCATACATGAACCGACAAAAACTTCATCTATCTTAGTCGGGCGTTCTGAAGCAAATATCTCGCTTAGAGTTGCAACATCATCCGGATCATTTGGACAAGCTAAAATAGGCTCAGTGATTTTATTTAAATCAATCTCTATAACAGCCGCATATTCTGCATCTTTATCTGCTTCCATAAGAGTCGGGTTTGCCAACCACTCATTCATCTTATCTATTCTTCTTTGAAGCGTTCGTTTATCTTCATAACCTGCAACTATCATCTGCTCTAGTAAAACAACATTTGATTTGATGTACTCGATAACCGGCTCTTTGTCAAGCTTAACGGTACAAGCAGCAGCACTTCTCTCAGCAGACGCATCTGAAAGCTCAAAAGCTTGTTCACACTTAAGAGTAGGCAGACCCTCGATCTCTAAAATACGACCGTTGAAAACATTTTTCTTATCTTTTTTAGGAACTGTCAATAGCCCTTCTTTAATAGCTTGATGAGGAATCGCATTTACCAAATCACGAAGGGTTATACCCGGTTGAAGCTCTCCGCTAAAGCGAACAAGAACAGACTCCGGCATAGTAAGAGGCATACTTCCAGTTACTGCTGCAAACGCAACGATACCTGAACCGCCCGGAAATGATATACCTATCGGGAAACGAGTATGGCTATCCGCACCAGTTCCAACTGTGTCCGGTAAAACTAAACGATTTAACCATGAGTGAATTACTCCATCACCCGGACGAAGAGCAACACCCGATCGTTTAGATATAAACTCCGGTAAAGTATGGTGCATCTTAACATCTGATGGTTTTGGATATGCCGCAGTGTGGCAGAATGACTGCATAACCATATCGGCACTAAAGCCAAGTGCTGCAAGCTCAACTATCTCATCTCTTGTCATAGGACCCGTAGTATCTTGAGAACCGACAGTCGAAGTTACCGGCTCAACATACATATTTGGGCGAACGCCTGCCATTCCACAAGCTTTTCCAACCATTTTTTGAGCTAGTGTATAACCCTTTTTGCTATCTGCAGGTTGCTCAGGAGTTAGAAAAATATCGCTTGCGCCAAGTCCTAAAACACCTCTAGCTTTTGCCGTAAGTCCGCGTCCGATGATAAGTGGTATACGCCCGCCTGCACGAACTTCATCAACGATAGTATTTGGATTTAGTTTAAATGTAGCGATACACTTGCCGTCTTTGTGCGCTTCGCCTTTGTATGGATAAACAGTGATAACATCACCCGTCTCCATCTGTGAAACATCAAGCTCAAGAGGTAATGCACCTGAATCCTCACATGTAGCAAAAAAGATAGGAGCGATAATTCCGCCAAGAACTACACCGCCGGTGCGTTTATTTGGAACACCCTCAATATCTTCGCCCATGTGCCACTGAACAGAGTTAACACCTGATTTTCTTGAGCTACCTGTTCCTACAACATCACCGACATAAGCAATCGGGTTACCTTTTTCTTTTAGTTGTTTGATAGTGTTGATTGGGTCGTCCATCTTTGCAACTAACATTGAGTTTGCATGAAGCGGAATATCTGAACGAGTAAAAGCTTCAGACGCAGGAGATAAATCATCCGTATTTGTCTCGCCGGCAACTTTAAACACCGTTAGCGTCATAGCTTCAGGAAGTGAAGGCTTAGATGTAAACCACTCGGCATTTGCCCATGAGTTCATAACTTCAACCGCCGCCGCATTTCCTGCTTTGTACAACTCTTCAACATCATTAAATGCATCATAGACAAGCAGAGTATGCTTTAGAGCCTCTTTTGCAGCATCTACAACTTCGTTGTCTGCAGAAGTTAGTGCATTGATAATTGGTTTTACATTATAACCGCCTAACATCATGCCCATCATTTTTACGGCAGTAGAAGCAGAGATAGCAGATACACTAATATTTTTTGATGCAACATCATTTAAAAACGCAGCTTTAACATACGCGGCATCATCAACACCCGGTGATACACGATTTGTAAGAAGGTCAATATTTTGACTCATATCCCCTTCACCTGCTTTAATCATCTCAACCAATGCAACAGTCTGCTCAGCCGAGAGCGGTAATGGTGGAACACCTAGTGTTTCTCTTTGCGCAATATGCGCTTTATACTCTTCAATAAATGCCATCGTTATTCCTGTTTTTAAAATTTAGGGAGATTATAACTAAATATATAAATAGTAAAACAAATATGTTACAAAAGTAAACATAAGCTATCTATTTTATTTAAAAAATGTTTACTTTTGTAACACTACCATTCTCTAAATTTTATTTTATTCTCAAGGTAGTCGGCTATCAAAGCAAAGAAAAAAGCACACTTCACTGTTTTACAGCTCATACCCTTTGTCCAAAAATAGTGTCATCACAGCTTTAACAACATACGAATCATATAACCGTCCTTTGTTGCGTGACACCTCCTGCAGAGCCGGAAAAATACCAAAACCGGGTCTATACGGACGGTGGGAAGCCATCGCTTCAATAACATCGGCTATACAAAGGATTCGAGATTCAATCAAAATATCTTCTCCCTTTAGTCCATTTGGATATCCTGAACCGTCCATTTTTTCATGATGTTGGAGAATCATCTGTGCAACAGGCCAAGGAAAATCAATGGTACGAAGAATATCGTAGCCGGCTTCGCAATGGGTCTTAATAATGGAAAACTCCGCATCGCTAAGCTTTGAGGGATTGGAGAGAATTTCTGCCGGAACATGAATTTTACCGATGTCATGGACTGTTCCTGCAATACGAATGCCCTCAATCTGTTCAGCCGGAAGCCCCATCTCCGACGCTATCGCGGCGGCTAACTTGGCAACTCTTCTCTGGTGCCCTGCCGTATATGGATCCCTCATCTCAACCGTAGCGGCTATGGCGGTAACGGCATTGTCCAAGCTTCCTTCAAGCTTTTCAAGAATATCAATACGCTCTGTGTTATCACGCATTTTACTGATACCAAAGGCAAGATCGCCCGCCATTTCCATCAGCAGAGCTTCCTCTTCCTCGCCAAGTTGACCGTGTTGCACAGCGCTTACCGTCATGGCGCCTATGATTTTTTCGGCGACAATAAGCGGAAGAGACAACGATTCTACAACACCTAACTCCAAGGTAATAGGGAGAAGAGATTGCGGTATTTCATCCTGAAGATTGCGATGACGGACTATTTTTCCCGTACGGATACATGTCCCCGTAGGTGCTTGACCGCACTCATTGTCTTCCCATGTCAGACACAGTTCTCGAAGCTGACCAATCTCAATCCCTTTTGCCGCAATGGGGTGAATTGTTTTCTCCATATCGTCGCCTTTAAGTCCGACCCATGCGGTGCGGTAACCTCCATGCTCTACCAATACATCACACATTGCCTGTGCCAAAGAAATTTCGTCATTGGCACGCACAAGTGCTTGGTTGCCAAGGGAAATGGTACGGTACATACGGCTGAGTTGCTCAATTCGCTCCTGCGCTTGCGTAATAAAAGTTATATCCGTTAGGTTATGACGACTGTAGCGGTAGTTTCCTGCTTTATCCGTTATGTTAGCGCTGTGGGAAAGAAACACTCTGCCATCTGGCAGACGAATCTCTTCTTCCTCATCATTATGTCTGTCCATGGCGTTTACACAAGATTTCATCGGTCCCGAACCTTTGGGAAAAACTTCCCAATACGGCTTTCCGATAGCTTCCCGCTCGGTTTTGCCCGCACACTCAAAATAGGCACGGTTGGCAAGCACAAGATTAAATTCCAAATCATGGATAAAAATAGGGTCGGGCGCGCTGTCAAAAATCCTTCGCCACTCGATTTCTTTTATTGCATACGGCATTATATGAATTCCTCCACTTTAGTACACATTTTTATATTCGATTAAGTATAGAAGCTTTTACCTTAAAGTATCGACATATTACAACTCTCTAAATTTTATTTCTGCATCTATGATATCCCTGTCTTTACCACCGTAATTACTCCTTAACCATAAAAGATAAGAGTCGGGAAGTTCCAAATAGTACATACCTTTATATTTTCCAAATTCAACTTTTTCTTTTTGTGCCATATTTGAAATTTTCTCTTCACAAACTGCGTTTATTGAGCTTTTTTCTACCAATGAAACAAACTCGATAAATTCTAATCTTTTTTGGATAACAAATGTATAGGAGCTAAAATCAAAAACACCTTTTCTTGCTCTGACAAAAGCTTCGATGTTTTGTATCTGATCTACCGATAATTGTTCTAAATTTTTTACATGTACCATAAAAGAGTTAGAAAATTTTGTAAAAATAAAGTACGGTACCGCCATCAGAGAATATCGCGGATACCTTTTGAATTTGGTGAAGACAAGATACCCTCATTTTCAAGCTGTTCAATAAGTCTTGCAGATTTGTTATAGCCGATTTGAAGTTTTCTCTGAAGATAGGAGATAGAGGTTTTTCTATCCGTTAAAATAACATTTTTTGCCTCATCAAAAAGAGGGTCAAGCTCTTCGTAAGTATCACCTGAAGATGAGTAGCTATTTTCGCTCTCCTCAATTAAAAAACGCTTATCATAATTTGGTGCTCTTTGTGATTTGATAAAATTAACTATTTTTTCTATCTCCTCTTCCGTACTCCAAGGTGCATGAAGACGAACAAGTCCCGTTGATCCCGGAGGAGTAAAGAGCATATCGCCTTTGCCTAAAAGCGACTCTGCACCTTGCTGGTCTAGTATGATTTTAGAATCTACTTTTTGTCCCACTCGATAAGAGATACGAGATGGAAGATTTGCTTTTATAAGTCCTGTTACAACATCAACAGAAGGTCGCTGAGTCGCTACGACAAGATGAATTCCCGATGCTCTTGCCATCTGTGCAAGTCTTGCGATGGAGTACTCCACATCTTTTCCGCTCGTCATCATCAAATCCGCCAACTCATCTATGATTACTACGATATAAGGAAGATGTTCGCCGCCCTCTTTTTTAACTCTTTCGTTATAACTCTCTATATTTTTCGTTCTATTTTCACTCATAAGAGAGTATCGTCGCTCCATCTCGTAAACCATATTGTTCAAAGCTACAATTGCCTGTTTTGCCTTTGTAATTACAGGAGTTAAGAGATGCGGGATATCGTTATAGATAGAAAATTCAAGCATCTTAGGGTCAATCATAAGAAGTCTAAGCTGATCAGGTGAATTTTTGTATAAGAGTGAAAGTATCATTGCATTTATACCGACGCTTTTACCGCTTCCCGTCGTTCCCGCTATAAGGAGATGCGGAAGCTTTTTAAGGTCGGTTATAAATGGTTTGCCGACTATATCTTTACCCAGAACTATAGTCAAAGGAGAAGAGGACTCCTTAAAAATCATACTATCAAGCAGCTCTCTTAGATAAATCGTATCAATCTTCTCGTTTGGTATCTCTATTCCTACTACATCTTTGCCCGGAATCGGAGCTTGTATACGGATAGTCTCTGCACTAAGAGCCATAGCCAAATCATCTTGAAGATTTAAAATGCGAGAAACTTTTACATTTGCGGCAGGTTTAAACTCAAATGTTGATACAACGGGTCCTGCATAGGTTCGCACTACATCCCCGTCTATCTTAAAGTGCGCCAACTTTTCTATAAGAAATTTTATCTTGCCGTCAAGCTCGCTCTCATCAACGCTGTGAGCTTTGGCATTTGGTTTTTGTAAAAAATCAACCGATGGCAGAGTAAAGTTTTTCGGCTTTTCAACCGCACCCTTTTCTATGGAAGCAAGCAGTTTTGCATTTTCCTCAAGTTCATCCACGACTATGGCATTTTTTTGCTCTTTTATCTCATGAACAAGCTCTAAAATGTTGTGTTGAGCCGTTTTTTTTGAGGGTTCCGACTTAAGAAGTTCTTCTTTTCTGAGATATGACGGTACATCAATTTGACTCTGTTCATCTTCTAAAACAGGCTCTGCTTTTTTATCTTCCGTAACAGTTTTACCGCTGTTTTGGTCTATAGGTTTTGCTATCTCTATATTTTTTTCTATAATATTTTTACTTTTAATAGGTTTTTTTATCTCTTTGGGAGCAAAAAAATCACTATTTGAAAACTTATCTTTAATATTTTTTAAAAAAATATCCACTATTTCATGAGCACTTTTGTCAAAAATAATTACTATAGAGATTGAAGTGATAATCAACCAAAATGTCCAAAGTCCGAATGTCCCAATATAAGGAGATAGAAAATCGGCAAAATTGGCTCCAACCTCACCGCGCAGACCATCTTCTACGAGCATAGCTTGAGCTAAGAGAGAGGAAAAAAATATTAAAAATGAAGCCATTGCCAACTCAATTTTTTCTATGTTCAATCTGTTGTTTTTATAAAAAAAGTATAGCGGAATCATAAAAGCAAATATATAGATGTATGATACATAACCGAATAATTTATGATTATATGATGCGAAAACAGCACCGTAACTGCCCATTAAAGCAGTGTCGCCAAAAACTGTCGCAAATCCAAAATATATTAATAAACCAAAACTTATTATAAATATAGTATCTCTCAAACTATAACTTCCCTTTTTACTCTAAAAAATTAAATTAAACCGATGTAACCAAAGGAAAAAAGTCCTTTGGAGTAATGAAAAGGAAGTATAACAAAAAATGCTTTATAAAGGATTTTATAGATAGTTCACCAAACTAAGTTGCGAAACTTTCCCTACAGTTGAGAGCATAGCTTCATAATTTAACTTTAGCTGAGCTAACTTAAGCTGCGACTCCGCGACATCCGTGTCAATGACCGATGAGCGAAGTGACATTGTACTTAGTTCAAGTAGCTGAACTCTCTCAACGGAAGTGGATAGTGCGTTTGATTGTGCACCGACCTGAGAGTGTACTTTGAAAATATGATCTTGTAAATCATCCATCATAACAATCGCATTTTCAATTCCGACACTTGTTACCTCACCGGAGTTGCTATCCGGATAGAGCTTATAATTTTCAACTGAAGTTATCATCTCATCAATGGTTTTAAAAAAATCTGTTTTTGGATCACGAATACTCAAGGCATTATTGGTGTTAAAAGTCAGTACAGAAGCAGGATTTGAAAAATCACCGCTATTTGAATCATACATAGCAATTGTTGCGCTTGTACTTCCAACACCAATCTCTTGAAACCCGATTTTGCCGTCATAGGTTAAAAATGTACTTCCTCTAAGATTAGCTGATTCAATTGCACTATCATATTGAGCCGATGTACCGGGAGCAGCCGCAGGCAGATTGCCGGTTACGACCATATTCATAACATCCATAAGCTGTCTATATGTCATCTCATCGGCATCAACCGCAGCTCTAGGTGATTGCATATTAAAAATATCATAAGTATTGGCACCAACCGTAAAAGTTGAACCGGCAGTCGCCAAATCAATCTGTACGCTATAAGCGGCTCCGTTGACATCTACACCCTCCAATACAAATGCTTTTGTATCCAAACTACTGCCCGATGCAACATCTAAAATTTTAGTTGAAGAAGTCGCAAACTCATTTGTACCTTTTATGATTTGAGAAACATTTGAAGAGAGCTTTGAGCCGTTTTTACCAAACTCCACTCTATCATAAATCGTCCCTTCAATACCGTTTGTCGCAGCTACGCCATCGGCTGATATTAGAGATGATTTTATAAACTCTTTTACATGCAAATTTGGATTTGTAGCAGTTGAAGTACCTAACATGATTTTGTCAAAATTACTCTCGCCGACACCCAAAGCATCTATACTATTTACATTAGCCGCTGCCCCGCCGCTCAAATCAGTCGCACCGATAATATGGAAATCTAATTTACTTGAACCTTTTATCTTGTCTTCAATAACAATCTGACCTGATTGGTTTAAACTAACATTTACAACATTTGTATCTATTGTATTTCCATATAAATCCCCAATTTGAGTCATTAAGTCGCTTATAGTATCACTATCTTTTAGACTAATCTTTTGTTCAAACGAATCACCGTTGCTTTTTGTCCCTCTGATGTAAAAAAAGTGTTTATTACTCACAGCATCTACTACATTGTCGGCATCACCCATTAAATCGCGAATAGTACTGCTCGCGTTAATCAAAGAACCGCCACTATATCCTGCAGGCTGCAGGGCTGCGTATTTTGTTATCTGGTTTTGTTGCACGACATTCGTCGTAACTTCTCTTTTAATGCTTAACTCTTCTCCAAGAAACAGCTCTGCTCCATTTATATTGTATTGCAACCTTGTTCCTGAGCCTGTAAATGCCTCAAGCACCCCGTCATTACCCAAGTATGTGCCGTCCTCGGCGATAGGTTTAACATCTATCGCCGTTCCCGAAAAGAGATACTGACCGTTTATTGAGCTATTTGCCAAATCTTTTAAATGAGTCTCCACCCCTCTTAACTCTTTTGCAATAGCATTAAGCGAAACTTCATCGTTTGTACCGTTTGCAGCAGTTACCAAAAGAGTTCTTACTCGATTCATAGAAGTTTCAAACTCATTTAAAATAACATCTGTCTGCTCAGAAATCTTATATCCGCTTTGCGTACTTTTTTCTATCTGTCCAAGAACCGCAATCTCGTTGTCTAACCTCATAGTTTCAGAGAATGTTCTTACATCCTCATACGCATACTCTATGTTAAGACCTGACGCAATCTGCTTATTTACATCATACAACTCATTATCTAACTTAGAATTACTCGCAGAGTAGAGGTTTGCATAATACATATTATTTGTAATTCTCATAATAGATCCTTTTTTTGCTAACCTAAGTTTACCAAAAAACCATAGCAATTTTAATACCTTAAACTATATCGGCAAAAAAAATTTCTACATAACTTAGATTTAAGCAATAAGTCACTATTATTTCGCTCTTAAGCCTGCGTGGTGAAATGGTAGACACGGCGGATTCAAAATCCGCTAACGCGAGTTGTGGCGGTTCGAGTCCGCCCGCAGGTACCACAAAATATGGCTCCCAAAGAGTCTCTTCAATTAAATTTTCTGAGGTTATATTTCAATAATTATACGGATTATTTATATAGAGCATACCTTTATCAAGCTCAAGCAATCTTGCAAACTGCTCTTTAGACAAAGTTTTTCTAAAAAACAAGATACAATTAATCTTCATAGCCAGAACACTCTCTTTTTGCTTAGCAATTTCACTTGATATTTTTAAAGCTTCTTGTTCACTCATATCACCGTATAAAACTCCGCTTTTTAACTTTTGCGATAGTTCGTGGGAACTCTTCATAACAGGCAATATGCTATCCATAGTCTCTAGCTTATACTTTTGAATAGCAATTTTTTGCTCTTTTGTCAGAGCTAACTTCTCGTCTTCATTATTTTTATTGAATGCTCTTGCTAAAATAGGTAAATTAACCAATGCGTCAAAATGAAGTTTTAACTTCATCTCTTCTGGCATCTGATTTACCATTTCCAATTTTTGACTTGCACTATTTTGCATCATCTTGCTATTACAAGCACTACCACACTTATTTGCATTTTCATCTGCGGCAAAAACCATAACAGCAACAACTGAAGACAAAAGAATTACTAGCGATTTATTCATATTTTTTTCCTTATTTTAATAACATTAAAAAACCATAGAGTTTACACCCGACACAATAATCCAAAAAAACATCCAATCAAAAAGTTAAAAAAGTAAAAAGAGGCTTGAGATATGAAATATAGCGCATACTAAAACTCCCTTAGCTTTTAAAGAAGTTTAGTATATTTAGTGTGGAGAAATCGTTTAGTGTTTTCTTGCTAAAAACTTTGCTTTATTTTGTGCTGCTTTGAAGTTTTAAAAACCCGTCCGTAAGCGCAAGAGAGACTTTTTTAGTTGCATTTTGCAGTACCGTTTGAGCATCACCGCTGACATCTCTCTCGTTTTTAAAACCTAAAATTTTAGATTTATCTGTTAAAAGTTCACTTTTTGCGGTTGCGTTCACTTTTCTAGTGTCGTTGTTTGCATGAAGAACTATTGCCATAGATATCAACTCTTGCTGCTCTTTTTTAAAGATATTTTTTTCAACTACTTCCTCTTCTTGATTAAGAGTAACTTTAGCATTGAGTATATACTCGTTCTCAGACTCTAAAGTTCTATTTTTGTTAAATGAAAAAACCTTAAAGCAGTTCGTCTCTTTTAATGAACCGACAAGAGCGCTTCTGATTTCATCGGGAGCTATATTAAATGTTTTTGCATTGTTTTTTATTTCAATATCTTTTAAATAAAGTATTGCCATAGGCTCTGAACACAAACTTTGGTTGTCAATATACAAAACATTCTTTTTTTCCACACATCCGGAAAAAAGCAGAAGTAAAAACACAGCAGATAGAATTTGTTTCATGGTAATATCCTTTTTTTTAATCCGAAAGTATAACACACATTTAAATTGCATAATATGTTAAAATAAGAAAATTATTTAGATTGGACTCTTTGTTTTCATGCTTTTTAAACTTATTATTTTTGTGCTTGTCTACTTAAATTTATATGCAAATACAGAAATGGAAGATACCTACTATGTTGATGATAGAACAATCAGCTCATCCATAGTTACAAAAGATGCAAAAAACAGTTTTACCATTTTATCGATAGATAAAAACTCTCATACGCAGAAGATAAAAACCAAAGATTTAATAAAGTTGTTGAGTGACCATGGATATAAAAACTACCACTCCAAGAGGAGTTATATAAATTTTATTTTAAAAAGTCCTATTGATATATCATTGATTAAGTTGAAATTAAAAGAGTATTATGAAAAAAATTATGAAACCATAGATATTCAAGATATTTCAATAGAGCCAAGGGGACATGTAACGGCTCTGCCAAAAGATTATATAGTGAATATAGAGAGTCGTGATTTTTTATCAAAAAACGGCATTATAAATATCAAAACGGCAGAAAACAAAAAGATATTTTTCAACTACAATATAAAAGCAACCGTCACTGTTTATATAAGCACGGATATTATCAAAAAAGAGGCTCAAATTTCAGCTCTAAATTACATAAAAAAAAGTGTCGTTTTAGATAAATTTAGAGCTAAACCTGCTCAAAACATAGATTACAGTTCTATACAGGCAAAACGACATATTCCAAAAGATACTATTTTAACGCATAATGATATTGAACTTCTTGATGTAGTCAAGAAAGATTCTATGGTAAATATAAATATGTCAAAAGACGGCATGAATATCATATTTAGCGCAAAAGCACTTCAAGATGCCAAAGTAGATGATATAATAAAAGTTCAAAACAGCAACGGAAAAATTTTAAAAGCAAAAATTACCGGCAGTAACACAGCGGAGTTAGAGTGAAAAAACTTAAAATAGTAGTAGCATCAAGCGGTGCAAGCGGCGTAAATCTTGGAGTAAAAGCAGTTAAACTGCTCCCAAAAGAGATAGAAAAGCACTTTATCATGACAAAAAATTCACAAATTGTTTTAGACAAAGAGATGGGTATAACACTCCATGATAATGACGACATCTCCGCAAGTATCTCATCCGGCTCTTTTGGAGTCGATGCTATGATTATAGCACCGTGCAGCATGAATACTCTTGCAAAAATAGCATGTGGAATCGCAGATAATCTGGTTACGAGATGTGCAAGCGTTATGATAAAAGAGCATAAGAAACTCATACTTGCTCCTAGAGAGATGCCGTTTTCCGCTATCGCACTTGAAAATATGCACAAGTTGGCAGCATTAGGAGTTATCATAGCTCCTCCCGTTATGGCTTATTACTCAGAGCAGCAAACTTTAGATGAGATGGAAAATTTTATCATAGGCAAATGGTTTGACTTACTTGGAATAGAAAACAACCTTTATAAAAGATGGGAATAATGAAAAAAATAGCACTCTATCCTGGGACTTTTGACCCAATCACAAACGGACATTTTGACATAATAGAGAGGGCTTTAAAACTTTTTGATGAAGTTATCGTAGCTATTGCAATTTCTACTGATAAAAAACCTATGTTTACGCTTGATGAAAGAATCGAAATGACAAGAGAAGCTGTAAAAAATCTAAAGAATGTAACAGTTGTCGGTTTTGACAATCTTACGGTTGAACTGGCTCATACACATAATGCCACGGTTCTAATTCGCGGTTTAAGAGCAGTTAGCGACTTTGAATACGAACTCCAACTCGGTTATCTAAACAATTCACTAGATGATACGATTGAGACGGTATATCTTATGCCAAAACTCCAACACGCGTTTATTAGCTCTTCAATAGTTAGAAATCTTCTAAAATTCAACGCCAAAACCGAACATCTCTTGCCAAAAGAGGTTCAAGAAATTATAGGAAATATGAAATCATGTACATTGCAATAGAGGGAATTGATACTGCCGGAAAAAGCACGCAGATAGAGAGGCTAAAAGAGCGTTTGAGAAATGCGATTATTACAAAAGAGCCGGGTGGCACAGAAGTCGGCAAAGAGATAAGAGAGATAGTTTTAAGTGCCAAAACAAAGAGTAAAAAAGCTGAATTTTTACTCTTTTTAGCCGACCGAGCTGAGCATATCAAAGAGATTGTTGAACCAAACTTGGACAAAATGATTATATCTGACAGAAGTGCCGTAAGCGGCGTTGCTTATGCTTTAATTCAGGGTGAAATAAGCGAAACGGCTATAGTTCACCTAAATAGATTTGCAACCGGCGGCATCTACCCGTCAAAAGTTTTTCTACTTTATCTGACAAAAGAGGAGCTTGAGTTTAGGCTCTCTCAAAAAAAATTAGACGGTATTGAGCTTAGGGGCGTAGAGTACCTTTTAGGTATTCAAGATGCTATCATAAAGGCTGCAAAACTCCTAGACTTGGAGCTAGTAACAATTGATGCAACAAAAAGCATAGGTGATATAACCGAAGAAATATTAAGTAGTATCAATATTTAGCGCATATTCTCTTTATGATGCAACTATCATAGCAAACCTCTTTAAGGTGCGGAACAATCTTAATTAATTCATTGTTGATATATATCAATAAATATTATAAAAAAAAGATTTATTATACGGCAATTTTTAACGGAAAAAAAGTTGGCAAAAAAATATCTTCAAAGAATGATGTCAAAAGGTACCAGACCGACAAGAAAGCCTGCAAACAAAATCTTATGGTCGGTAATCGGCTCATTTGTGGGTATCTATGTTATGTCGATTTTCAGCAACTCATTTTCAACGCAAGACAGTTTTTTTCTTCTAGGCTCTTTCGGCGCTTCTGCAGTTTTAATCTACGGAGCGCCTGAAGTTCCTTTTTCTCAACCCAGAAACCTAATCGGAGGGCATGTTTTATCTGCCGTAGTCTCAGTATTTTTGGTAAAAAATTTTGGAAATCTGCTAAGTTTAGAACTTTTATGCGCACTTAGCGTTGCACTTTCCGTATTAGTAATGCATTTAACTATAACCATGCATCCTCCCGGAGGTGCTACTGCGCTTATATATGTCATAGGAAGCGAGAAAATTCAATCACTAGGCTGGATTTACCCGCTCTCTCCAATAGCTCTTGGAGTTACGATGATGCTTATAATAGCACTTATCGTAAATAATATATCAAGCAATACTAAGAGACACTACCCGACTTACTGGTACTAGTTTTAGCTAGTAACTCTATCTTGATTTTGAAGATCATCCAACACTTGACAGATGGCATCATGAATATCGTTGCAAGGCTCTGTTCCGATGAAAATCTCGTTATCTGTTTTTTCAAATGTTTCTTTTGCAAAATCCCAATTTATGTGATTCCAAAACTCTTCGAGATATTTCGGGCGCAGATTTCTATAGTCAATGTAGTAAGCATGTTCCCATACATCGCACACAAACAGAGGTATAAGATTTGAAGAAAGAGGAGTCTGGGCATTACTTGTTTGTTTAAGTCCCAATTTCCCCTTTGGCTCTCTGACAAGCCACACCCAACCAGAACCAAAAAGTGTCGTTCCTGCTTTGATAAACTCCTCTTTTAGCTTATCTACGGAGCCGAAATCACTCTCTATCTTAAGTAAAAGTTTGCCGCTTGGAGCAGATTTTGAGTTGCTAAGAGAGTTCCAATAAAAGGTGTGATTAAAAACTTGTGCCGCATTGTTAAAAACGGCTCCGTCCGAGTCGCGGATAATGGCAGAGAGAGACATTTTCTCAAACTCCGTCTCTTTGATAAGTTCATTCAATTTATTGACATAAGTCGCATGATGTTTGCCGTAATGGTACTGCAGCGTCTCCGCTGAGAGAAAAGGCTCAAGTGCATTCTCGGCAAAAGGCAGTTTTGGTAATTCTATCATCGTGGTATCCTCACTTATTAAAATTTTACTATCGTTCATAAGTATAAGGTTCTATTATTAAAATTTATTTAAAATAAAATTGTCTATTGAAATAAATATAAAGATAAAAATGGTATTCTTTCAAACTTAAAAACAATGCTGCTTATAAAGGAAAGAGATGATTAGTTCGTTAAGAGGGATGAATGATATTTTAAGTGATGATTATGAGAGGTTTACATACTTCATAAGCACCGCTACAAAGATTGCCCAGAGATACGGTTTTCATTTTATCCAAACTCCTCTTTTGGAAGAGACTGCTCTTTTTAAACGCTCTGTGGGCGAATCAAGCGATATTGTCGGCAAAGAGATGTATCAGTTTATCGACAAAGGCGAAAATGATGTCTGTCTTCGTCCTGAGGGAACTGCGGGTGTAGTTCGTGCATTTATACAAAAAAAACTTGACCGTGCAGGCGGAATTCACCGCTTTTTTTACCACGGTGCTATGTTTAGGTATGAGAGACCGCAAAAAGGTCGCTTAAGACAGTTTCATCAGTTTGGAGTCGAGAGTTTCGGCGTTGATAGCGTCTATGAAGATGCTTCGATGATTATGATGGTAAGCGATATCTTAAAAGAGCTTGGCATCGGATATAGACTTCAGCTAAATTCACTCGGTTGCAACGACTGTATGCCGCCTTACCGCGAGGAGCTTGTTACATTTGTAAGAAAGTGCAAAGACGGTATTTGCGAAGATTGTGTTCGCAGAGTTGACACCAACCCGATTAGGGTGCTTGATTGTAAAAACGGCTCATGCCAAGAACTCTATATCAACGCTCCTAAGCTTATAAATAGTCTATGTTCTGATTGCGGCAATGATTTTAACACTCTTAAAAAGATTTTAGAAAATAACGCCATTGAATATGAAGTCAATACAAATCTTGTTCGCGGGCTTGACTACTACTCCAAAACAGCATTTGAGTTTGTAAGTGACAACATAGGAAGCCAAAGTGCAATAGCGGGCGGCGGACGATACGATAGGCTTGTAGAATTTTTGGACGGTCGCCCTACTCCTGCAGTCGGTTTTGCCATGGGTATTGAGAGACTAATGGAACTTATAGTAATGCCTGAAGAAAAAAAAGATGGTTATTACATCGGTGCAATGGATGATGAAGCGATAGATATGATTGTTAAAATCGCACACAATAAGAGAAAAACTGACACCGTTGCGATAGACTACAAAACAAAAAATCTCAAAAATCATCTCAAAGCAGCAGACAAAGTCAATGCAAAATATTGTGCCGTAATCGGATCTAATGAGATGAAAGATGGGACTATCTGGGTAAAAAACCTAGAAGATAAAACAGAAAAAACGGTAACTTTAGAGGAGTTTTAATGAATAATTTCGGTCTTGATATTTGGTCAAATAATAATTTTATAATTGAAAACGGTCAAATTAGGTTAAACTATAAGTGTATGCCCTCATTGCTTCAAATCGTTGAAGATATTCGTTCAGACGATGTTAGAGGTCCTATTTTACTCAGATTTCCGCATCTTATCAAAGCTCAAATAAGAACTCTTTACAACTATTTTGACAAAGCAATACAGCAAAATAATTACAAGGGCAAGTTTAATGCCGTTTTCCCGCTAAAGGTAAATCAATTTCCGCATGCCGTTGAAGCCGTAACCTCTCAAGGAGCACAATACAACTACGGCTTAGAGGCAGGTTCTAAGGCAGAGCTGATTTTAGCTATGAGCAAAACACCAATCGGGGCAAATATCACGGTTAACGGTTTTAAAGATAAAGAGATGATAACTTTAGGCTTTATAGCGGCTCAAAGCGGACACAATATCACAATCACGATTGAGGGTTTGGGTGAACTTGAAACTATTATAGAAGTTGCCAAAGAGTGTGACTTAAAAGTGCCAAATATCGGGATTAGAGTAAGGCTTCACAGTACAGGAAGCGGTATCTGGGCAAAAAGCGGCGGGATGGATGCAAAATTCGGTCTAACATCCACAGAAATCATTGAAGCTATAACGCTTCTTAGAGAAGCAAATCTTTTAGACTATCTGAGCATGATTCACTTTCATATCGGTTCTCAAATGTCTGATATCGCACCTCTTAAAAAAGCTCTCCGTGAAGCCGGAAATATCTATGCAGAGCTTAAAAAAATGGGTGCAACAAGCCTAGACAATATAAATATCGGAGGCGGTTTGGCAGTTGAGTACAACCAACATGCGCATTTAAACTCAAGAAACTACTCCATAGATGAGTTCTCAAGCAGTGTTGTTTTCCTCCTCGGCGAGATTATGAACGCTAAAAATGTTTCACATCCAAATATTTTTACGGAATCAGGAAGATTTATCGTTGCTTCTCATGCCGTTTTAATTACTCCTGTATTGGAGCTTTTTACACAGGATTATCAAGAGAAACTTCTCAACTTCAAAAAGGTAAATCCGCCTCTAATCGAAGAGCTGGTTGAGCTAAACAGACTGCTAAACAATACAAACTGTATAGAGTACCTTCACGATGCGCTTGACCACATGGAGTCGGTTCTTACTCTATTTGATTTGGGTTATATTGACCTGCAAGACCGCTCAAATGCTGAAATTTTGGTTCACAATATTATAAAAAGAGCACTTTATCTAAAATCGGCAAATCCTACCGACGAGTTGGCACAGCTGCAGGTAAAACTTCAAGAGAGATATCTCATAAACGCATCTATCTTTCAAAGTTTGCCTGATTATTGGGGCTTAAATCAGCATTTTCCGGTTATGCCTCTGCATCACCTAAACTCGACGCCTCTAAGAGCTGCATCATTATGGGATATTACATGCGACAGTGACGGAGAGATAGGTTTTAATCCGGATAAGCCACTATACCTCCATGATGTAAATCTTGATGAAGAGGAGTATTTTTTAGGTTTTTTCAATGTCGGAGCATATCAAGAGACGCTTGGAATGAACCATAACCTCTTTACCCATCCTAGCGAGTATACAATCACGATAGACGAACACTCGTACGAAGTAAAAAATGCCGTTGAGTCAAAGAGCATTTTAGATATCTTAGACTCCATAGGATATGATTCAAAAATTCTACATACGAAGCTGAAAAATGATTTGTCAAATTCAAAGTTTATTTCAGAAAAAGAAAAAAGTGATACACTTGCAAAATTAGAACTGTTTTTACAACAAAACGGTTATTTAAGAACTACCAATTAGGAGTTAATTTTGGGACTTTTTGCTGAAATCAGAGAAGATTTTTCTAATGCTTATAACAATGATCCGGCACTTAATTCTAAACTTGATTTTTTATTTAATTACCCAGGTGTCTGGGCGGTTGCTTGGTACAGAGTGGCGCACAGGCTCTATATGGCTAACTTTAAAAGTTTAGCTAGAATTATCATGGGACTAAACCAGATTATTACAAACATAGACATTCATCCCGGAGCCGTAATCGGAAAAAGAGTCTTTATAGACCACGGTACAGGCGTCGTAATCGGACAAACCGCAATCATAGAAGATGATGTTTTAATCTATCAAGGCGTTACTCTAGGCGGTGTTTCTCTCACACAGGGAAAACGACATCCGACTATAAAAAAAGGTGCCGTCATAGGTGCAGGAGCAAAGGTTTTAGGAAATATAGTCGTAGGCGAATATGCAAAAATCGGCGCAAATTCAGTTGTGGTAAAACCTGTTCCAAACAACGCTACGGCTATCGGTATTCCTGCTCATGTGATAGAAAAAGGCAGATGTAAAGAGCCTCTTATGCACAATCTTCTTCCTGACATAAACAAAGAGATGTTTGAATACTTGCTAAAGCGCGTTGCAGTTTTAGAGCATATTTTAGTTGAGGATAACAAAGAACTTCTTGAGCAAGATTTGGAACTTGAAAATATTTACGAATCATTCATTCGAGCAATGAAAAATTAAATTTATTTTAGTATAATTCGCGCAATAAATTTCCTATAGCTCTGCAAGGAGTTCTTCTGCCGCTTTATGCGGCTAGCTTTAGTGCCATAGCGGCTAGCGTAGCTGAATGGGCTTTGCTCATTTAGCGTGACAATTGAGTTCTGCAAGAACTCTAATATTTAAATAAAAAGGGTTCTTATGCTTACAGATCGCGTAAATACACTATCTGAATCAATTACAATTGCAATCTCAACACTTGCCGGTGAGCTTAAAGCACAAGGTAAAGACATACTTAGCTTCTCTGCCGGTGAACCTGATTTTGATACTCCACAAGTTATCAAAGACGCTGCAATAGCGGCTATAAATGAGGGTTTTACAAAATACACCGCGGTTGATGGCATTCCTGCTCTAAAAGCTGCAATAGCAAATAAACTTAAAAGAGACAATGGGTTAACTTACGCTCCAAATCAGATTATTACAAACAACGGCGCAAAGCACTCTTTGTTTAACCTTTTTGCGGCAGTTATTCAAAAGGGAGATGAAGTAATCATCCCGTCTCCTTACTGGGTTACTTATCCTGAACTTGTTCTCTACTACGGCGGAACTGTTGTAGAAATTGAGACAAATGATGAGAGTTCATTTAAAATCACGCCAGAGCAGTTAAAAAATGCTCTTACTCCAAAAACAAAGATGATTGTTCTAACAAGCCCGTCAAATCCGACAGGTTCTGTTTACTCAAAAGCAGAATTAACTGCACTCGGCAAAGTTTTAGAGGGAACAGATATTTTAGTTGCAAGTGATGAGATGTACGAGAAACTTATCTATGACGGCGAGTTTACATCCGCTGCGGCTGTAAGTGAAGATATGTATAAAAGAACTATAACCATCAATGGTCTTAGCAAATCGGTTGCGATGACAGGCTGGAGATTCGGTTATATGGCTGCTCACCAAACAGAGATTATCCAAGCGACTAAAAAACTTCAAAGCCAAAGCACTTCAAACATCAACTCTATCACTCAAAAAGCCGCGATTGTCGGTTTAAACGGTGATGCGGATGCAGATATAGAGAAGATGAGAGTGGCGTTTAAAGAACGCCGCAACGAAGCTGTAAAACTTATCAACGCGATTGACGGTTTGAGCGTTTATAAGCCTGACGGCGCTTTTTATCTCTTCATCAACATCAAAAAAGTATCTAACGACTCTATGAAGTTTTGTAAGGAACTTTTAGAGAAAAAAGGTGTAGCTTTAGTTCCTGGTGTAGGCTTTGGAAGCGAAGGTTATGCAAGATTTAGTTTTGCTACAGACATAGATAGTATCCGCAAAGGAATTAAACGAATCGAAGAGTTTGTACAAGAGCTTAAAGCTTAATTTTTTAAATCTCCCCACTTTGGAGATTTAAAATCTTTCATATAATATATAGTAACTCCCTGCCCCGTCTCTTTTACATCAACATCTATTCTAACTGATTTATTTAAACTATACTGCAATATGAGTGTTGAAATCTCATCATTTTTATAAACGATACGGATTCTTTTGTTAAACCTAGTTCCTATCTCGTACCCTAATGAACCATCATTATTTGTCAAAATATTTAGAGTATCTATCTTTAAATTTGTTGATTTGCTTAGCATCTCTTTTATGCCTGCTCCAAGAAGCGCACTGCTTAACGCTGTTTTGGAATTCTTGCCGCTTGAGTCAAAAACAGATGAGGCGCTGCCGCCAAATAGGATATAAGACATTATATCATCTTGACTCATTTGCGGATTTGAAGAGAAAATTATTACCGGTGAATCAACCTTGTTTGTTATAAAAATACCTATATCTATATAATCAATCGTACGATAGTGCAGATTTATGTTTAAGTATGGATTTGTGTATTTTTCATCGTAAAAGTAGATCTCGCTCTTATCAAACTCAAAAATCTTATCGCGCAAAATAACCTTACCATTATGAATAGTTATCATTCCTAATAGTTGTATTTGGCTGCCAAGTTCCTGATACAAAGTTAAATTTGGAGTAAAAGTAACATCCGCCTCTTTTGTCTTGTAATTCATCGGTTTTGACGAATTTATGCGAATATTTAACTCTCTGTTATCTTGTTTCTCATCTTTCTTTTCATCTTTTTTAATATCCTGTATGATTATAATATCTTCATCACCCACAACAAACTCTTTTTGAAAAGGATACATTATGCTTCCCTCCAAGATAGTTATATCACCCTCTATTTTTTGCCTGCCGTCACTCTTTAAGGCGGCTTGTAAATCCATTTTTAGAGTAACATTTACATCTTTTGTCTCATAATGAAAATTATCGCTTTTGATGTTAACATCTGCGCTCATATCTGAGAGTTTTACCAACCCGCTTAAGAGTAAATTATCATTTACCCAAAACTCTCTAAGTGCTATATTGCCGTTTTTATCTATAACTACTTTTGAATGTTTATCTGAGTGTATGTCATAATTTAGTATATTAAATTTATATCTTTGAAGAGTCACTTCACTGTTTTTATAAAAAAATTCAAAAAAAGCATCTTTATTTGTATATGAATTTTGAGAATCAGTTTTTAGTGTATACCAAGGCAAATCCAATCTTGTTTTTACCTCAAGTTCATTTTTATAAGAGATTACACTATTCGCTTTGACTTTTGCATCAAAAAGTATATTTTTATCAAAAAGTTTTAAATCAAGCTCTTGAAGCAGAGTTTTTAACGACTCTATCTTTGAATCTACATAAAATATTTTCTCATCCAAATTTCCGACGATATCAAATCTGCTTGAGCCAATTTTTGCCATGCCTTTTATGTCGTTTGTATTGCCTTTAAAAAGTGTTAAAGAGAGAAGATTTGTATGCAAATCGGCTCTAATCTCATCTCTATCTTTGGACATAAAAAGGTTGAATTTGGGAATTTTTTCAAGTTTCAGCTCATTATAATAGGGCATATCTTTTTTTGGATAAACCTCTGAATGCAAACTCAAAAGATTTTTATCTATCTCAAACTTGCCGTCAAAATTTGCATACTTTGTATCTGCATAAAGCAAAAACTTTCTATAATCTTGCGTATCTGCCTTTATGCCGATATCTTGTGCATCAAAATCAATTTTACTGCCGTTTTTATCTGTTTTTATCTTCATGACAAAATCTTTAAAGGGCAAATCAAAACCATCTTTTATAAAATCAACTTTTAGTTTTGACTCATATTTTGCATCAAATCTAACTAAACTCTCTTGCTTTACAAAAGCTTCTGAATTTTCATAAAAAGCCTTATAATTTGCAGATATAGTTAAAAAATCAGATTTAAAGTTGTAAATCAGATTTATATCCGCGCTTTTTAACTCAAAATTTTCTATCTCTTTGTGCGCTATTTTTTGTATTGATGTTTTTAGATTCATCTTTGTAGTAGATATATCTAAATCAACATCCAGTTTTTTTGGAGTGTATGTTAAAAAACCAAGATACTTCTCTTCTATTTTTTTATCTACCAAAAGAGCAGATTTGCCTCTTAGATGGTTTGCTTTAATACTGCCTTCTATAAATGCTTTACCGTAAGATGTATTTAAATCAAGTTTAATTTTTTCAAAGTCTATTTTATCCCTGATATTCAAATCAAAACCGCTTAAATCAAAAGAGTAAGGCTCCTCTTTATATCTGATTTTCCCATTTTTTAAATCAATATTTGAGATATTTAGAGCAATAATCAACGGCGTAGTTTGTGTGATAGATAACTTTAAAGCCTTGTCAATATCCACATAAACCCCATCGGCACTAAGAGATTTTAACCTTGGAGTCGGGGTTAAAAACATAAGAAAATTATAATTAATTTTTAGTTCATCTATTTTTACGATATCTTTGTATCTCAACTCTTTTACTATAACTCCGTCAAAGAGTCTACCCTCGATAGATTTATACTCGATAGCGTACTCTTGCAATTGCTGCTTTGCCAAGTATACGGCGATATCCTCTTGAAATAAAATAAAAAAGCATACCGCTGCTAAAAAAATTAGAGATTTTAATATATTTGAAAAAAAAAGATAGATTTTTTTTATCAAAACAGCTCTCCGATATGAAAATGAATAGCATACTGTTTTGTCGGATCTGCTATATCAAAGCCAAAATCTATAGCAATCGGTCCAATCGGAGTTTTATAGCGAAATCCAAAACCTGCACTATAATAACCGTTGTCATAACTCGGTACGCTGCCGTTTCCTAAATATGTATTGTCGCTAAAAACAACTCCTCTTAAGCTGCCGTAAATATCAAATCTCATCTCGGCAGTCGCTTCTAAAATAGAATCCGAACCGATTGGGTCATTTTTATCATTAGTTGGACCAAGTTTTCTATAACCGTAAGCACGATTGCTATACATTCCGCCTGCAAAAAAACGATAAGATGAGGGAATATACCCATCACTTACGCCGAGTGTACCAAAAGTTGCCTTCAATCCGAAAATATAATCATCCACTGGAATAATATAACCGCTATTTACCTTAAATTTATAATAAGAGGCATCAGAGAGAGTGCTTTTTAGTGAACCCATAATATGCGAATTTACAAAATATCCGCTTGTCGCTTCCAATATCTTGTCTCTGGTATCGTAACCCCACTCAAGTTTTGGAGAGACTACAAACAAAGAGCTTTTGGGAAATAGTGTTTCATCATCACTGTCGTATGTTCTGGATTTATCAAAAACCAAACTCTCTTTAAATGTGTGAGGTAAAAAATTTTGCTTTAAAAAAAGGTCTGAAGAAATCCTATCTTCTTTAAAAGTTGTAAATTTCTCACTCTCATATCCAACCTCAAAACCGGTAAAATTTTTATTTAAAAGGGGCATATCAAAATTGGTTTTAATTGTCTGCTTGATTTGAGTTAATCTTGTTTCAATTCCGATTGTTTTTAGATTGCCTAAAAAATTTCTATGTTTAGCCCCCAACAAAAGCATAGCTCCCTCGTCGCTGCTGATACCCGCTCCTGCTTGCGTACGAATAGGTTTCTCATTTTCAAATGCGCTCAAAACAATATTAACGCTGCCGTTTTTATCCGTATTTGTATCTATTATGGCTTTTGAGATGCCCTCATGTCCATATATACTTTCATAACTTTTTGTTATTTTATCTGTTGTAAATAACTTACCCTCTTCTATATATAATATGGATTTTAATATATCTGCATCAATATTTTCGGTCGGTTTTACATCTATTTTTCCAAAATGACATATCTCATTTTGCAATACATCGTATGTCAAATAAGCACTGTTTTGCTCTATATCCACCCATGCTTTTGCATTTAAAGAAATATTGCAAAAATGATTATTTGCATAGAAAAGCTTTATATCTTTTTTACTCTGGGTAAATTTATTTGTATCAAATATATCGCCCTCTTTAAAGGGGATTTTTTTACCGATATCTAATCTTGATGTTTGGGTTATACTCTTTACGATGATTGGGTCGTTCTCTTCAATGATGATTGTGATAGCGTTTTCATCATTAACATATTGTATGTCGGCATGATAAAAACCTCTTGATTTGTAGTAACCTTTTATAGCTTGTTTGGTTAACTCAATATCTTTTAACGCAAGAGATGGTTTGTCGATGTAAAACTCATAAAAGCGAGGTTTATGAATCTCTAGTGCATCATAAAGCTCCCTTGTCGTCAGCGCCTTGTTTCCATTGAAAAAAAGCAAAAAACTCTCTGCGAAAAGAAGTGTAGAGAACAAAAAAAAGAGAAATAACTTCTTTTTCAACTACACCTCCTATAAAATACTATTTTAACTCTTTAAGAGCCTCTATAACTTCATCTAAATTTTCTAACGGAATATGGACTTTCCACTCCGGCTCATTCTCATTTCCGACTAAAGATATTCCTACGCTGGCAACGCTTTGGCTGCCCTTTCCGTAAGGCTCGTCTATTTTAGTTATAGATATAACACCTTTTTTCGTTCCGCTTAATTGAATTGTTTTTGGCATACAAAACCACCTCTTTTTTTTTATTTGATTAGTCTAGCAATTTTTGCCTGAAGTTTAAGCCATATTTTGTGTTCAACCAAAGGAAACCCCGCAAATGTAAGTCCACTTTGATTAATACTCTTTGTAACTCCGCTTCTAGCAGCCATAGTCGTAAAAGGAGCGATGCTTAAATGACCTGCCGTAGCACTCTGTCCGCCCATTACTACATTTCTTCCCATCGTAGTCGAACCTGAAATTCCTGCTTGAGCGACGAGAACAGAGTGTTCCCCTATAATACAGTTATGTCCGACTTGAACAAGATTGTCTATTCTGACACCGTGTTTTATAAGCGTTGTTCCAAATGCAGCTCTGTCTATCGTAGTAGAACTGCCGATTTCAACATTATCTTCTACTACAACATTGCCGTTTTGATAAATTTTTCTATGCTCGCCGAGTCTGTTTGTCGCAAAACCAAAGCCATCGCTTCCGATTGTCGTATTTGCATGAATAATACAATTACTTCCGACTCTGCAATCTCTATAAATAGTTACGCTTGGGTATATTATAGTATTATCGCCTATTACCGCATTAGCACCGATGTAAACATGTGCCATAATCGTACAATTCTTGCCGATTAGCGCACCCCTTGCTATCTCGGCTTTTGGCGAGACAATCGTACCTTCGCCAATTTTTGGTTCTGCAAGAGTATCATCTTCGATAGGTGGAGCAAAGTGCTTTGAGAGTGTTGCCATCTCCCAGTACGGACTCTCAACCACTAAAGCAACACAACCCTTGGGAACAAACTCTTTTGTAGATTTATCAACTATTATCGCACCCGCATTTGAACTTTGGATATCTTTTATATATTTTGAGTTTGAAACAAAAGATATCTCACTCTTTGAGGCATCTTTTAAAGTATTCATTCCCGTCACTTCAAAACTGATACCCTCAAAATCACTATTTATTATTTTTGCACACTCTTTTAAATCCATTGTTTTACTCCTTTAACTTCGATATCCTTGCTTGAAGCCTCTTCCAATCTCTATGATTCATAAGCGGATAACCGCTATAAACTCCACCGCTCTCTGCAATGCTTTTTGTAACACCGCTTCTGGCTGTAAAAGTAGAAAACGGTGCTATATCTATATGGTCGCTAAAAGCACTCTGTCCGCTCACAACACAGTTTCGTCCTAGTTTTGTTGAACCGCCAACTCCTGTTTGTGCTACAAAGATACAATGCTCACCGATATCGCAATTATGAGCAATATGAATAAAGTTGTCTATTTTTGTACCTTTCCTGATTATAGTGGAGTTAAAAACTGCTCTATCAATTGCACAATTAGCACCGATTTCTACACTATCTTCTATAATGACATTTCCGTTTTGGTATATTTTGATATGTTCGCCCTCTTTTGTATGAGAAAAGCCAAATCCATCAGCTCCGATAACAACTCCTGCATGAATAATGCAATCTCTTCCTATAACGCAATCTCTATAAATAGTGACATTAGGATAAATAATCGTATTATCGCCTATAGCTACATTTGTACCTATATAAGCACCCGCCATGATGGTTACATTTGAACCTATAATAACGCCGTTTTCAACTTTTGCCATAGTGTCTATGTAACTATTTTCGCCTATTATAGCAGCCAAGAGTTGTGGTTCTATAGGCTTTTTATTGAAAAGTTTTGTTGCATAAGCCATTGAGATTGATACATCATCACAAATTATATATGAGGAGTCTTTTGGAAGAAACTCCACTAAAGTATCGGTTATAAGATAAGCTTTTGCCCTTGAAGATGATAATTTGGAAGCATATTTTTTATGAACTGCGAAAGTAAGCTGAGAGGGTGAAGATAAATCTAGCTCATTCATAGAGTCTATCTCTAAATCTTCACCGAAATATTGTAGTTTCAGATGCGAAGCAACATTGCTAAATAGCACTTGCTTTATCTCTCTAGTGCTACGGCACCGCTTCTTACAATCTCTTTTGGATTGTATTTACTAATTATTTTCAATAAATTTTCAACTCTCTTTGGCTCATCTGCAACCATTGCAATAAATACATTATCCCCGACATTAACAATTTTACCGTTATAAGCAGCGCATAAAGTAGCGATATCAGTAATATTTTCAGATATAGGAAATTTCATTAAAGCCATCTCTTTTTCAACTAAATCAGCATGTTCGTAAACTTTTAAAACAGGTATTAGCTTATGAAGCTGTTTAGTTATCTGTTCTATCACTCGAATAGAGCCTGATGTTACTATTGTAAGCCTTGAATATCTGCTATCGGGAATCGGGGCAACCGTCAAAGATGTGATATTGTAACCGCGACCCGAAAAAAGATCTGTAATACGAGAGAGCACACTTGCTTCATTTACGACGATTACAGAGATAACTCTTCTTGCGCTTTCATCTTGCATTATTTTTTCTCCTTTTTCTCTAACAACATCATATTAAATAAAGAACCGCCTGATGGTACCATAGGCATAACATTCTCCAACCTCTCAATAACAACTTCTATAAAAGCAACTATGTTTTTTTCTATTGCATCTTTAAGGGCAGCATCAAACTCCTCTTTTGTATGAACTCTGTAGCCGATACCGCCAAATGCCTCTGCAAGTTTTACGAAATCAGGCTGAACACTTAAGTCAGTTTGGCTATGTCGTTTGTTATAAAAAAGCGTTTGCCACTGACGAACCATTCCAAGATAGTTGTTGTTAAGTATAATGTTAATTACCGCTATTTTTTTCTCAACCGCAGTCATCAACTCCTGACAATTCATCAAGATTGAGCCGTCTCCCGTAAAGTTTATACTTATCTTATCCGGTGATGCCACTTTTACACCAATCGCTGCGGGAAAACCAAAACCCATAGTTCCAAGCCCGCCGGAGCTTATAAATTGGCGTGGACGAGTAAATGGATAAAATTGTACTGTCCACATCTGATGTTGTCCGACATCTGTCGATATGTTTGCACCGTCTCCTAAAAGCTCACCTACTCGCTGAATTACCCATTGAGGTTTTAATCTCTCGCTGTCTTCATGATAAGTTAACGGATGAAGCTCATCAAAATTTCTTATAGTCTCTCTCCAAGCTTCATACTTTGACGGATTTATGAGCGATATCGATTCCAACATCTCTTTTACGACATTTTTAACATCACCGACTATAGGAAAATCGGCTTTTACAAGTTTAGAGATACTAGCCGGATCAATATCCACATGTATAACACCGGCATTTTTAGCAAATTCAGAGAGTTTTCCTGTTACACGGTCGTCAAATCTAGCACCCAAGCCGATAACCAAATCTGTCTCACTCATAGCCATATTTGCAGCGTATGAACCATGCATACCAAGCATAGAGATTAGCAAATCATCATCATAAGAGAGTGTCCCTCTTGCCATAAATGTCTCAACTGCAGGGATTCCCGTAGCATGAACCAACTCTCTAACTTCATAAGCCGCATTTGAGTTTATAATACCCCCGCCTAAATAAAAAATAGGTCTTTTTGCTTTGGCAATCGCTTCCATAGCTTTTTTTATTTGACGAGGATTACCTCTCGTATGAGGCTTATATGTCTCAAGATTTAACTCTATGGAGTAGTCAAACTCGGCAATTTGTGCAGTTACATCTTTTGGTATATCCACATGAACGGGACCCGGACGACCGCTTGCTGCTATATAAAACGCCTCTTTAAGTACGCGTGCCAAATCTGAAGCATCCGTTACGAGATAGTTATGCTTTGTGCATGAACGGCTAATACCGACAGCATCTATCTCTTGAAACGCGTCCGTTCCAATCAGACTCATAGGAACCTGCCCGCTTATAACAACCAACGGTATGGAATCCATATAAGCGTCAGCTAGTCCAGTAACTGCATTTGTAAATCCGGGACCGCTTGTAATCATTGCAACACCGACTTTCCCACTCGCTTTTGAGTAACCCTCAGCAGCATGCACGGCAGCTTGTTCATGTCTAGTTAGAATGTGTTTAAAGCTATCCTGCTTATAAATCTCATCATAGACATTCATAATTGCTCCGCCGGGATAGCCAAACACTGTATCTACACCCTCTGCAATTAAAGCTTCAATGACCATCTGTGCGCCGCTTATCTGCATAAAAAGTCTCCTATCGTAAAAAATTCGCCAATTATATAAAAAATGAACTATATTATAAGTTAAAAATTTTAATCTAGTATGGATTTAACTATCATTGAAGGTCTCCAACTACTTAAAGTTCCCTCTGTTTGCGATTTTATATTTAATTTTGAATCCGGATATCGTACTTTAAAATCATCAAAAAAGAATTCAATTTGTTCCGTTAGTCCATAGTATAAAATATAGTTTTTAATACCGTTTTCTATAATTTTTTGATCTACATTTTCTTCGAGAGCATTCTCTAACTGTGCAATATAATATCTTGATAAAACATTAGCAATTGCCATATTTTTTGATTTTATCTTCATATACTTGTCTAAAACTGTTTTTATCCCAAGTATATCTGCGCAAAAAGCAGACTCATTTGCTTTTAGCAAATCATCTTCCCAGAGTGCTTGAAGCCTTTTGCCGTCTTGGCTCTCTTGCAAATCAGGATATTCATCCAAAAGATTGTAAGCTAAAACCATATCCTCTTCTTTTATGGCATTGAAAAATTTTTGTCTATCTTCTATACGAGTTATACTTGCTCTTGCTTCATCTTTAAAATCTTCAAAATCAAGTAAAATACGAAAGATTTTTATTGCTGCATGAGTTTCGCCGTTACCTAGTAAAACTTGAGCTTTCATATAAAGGGTGTCAGAATATTTCATCAAGGCTCTGTACTCTGAATACTCTTTTAAAAATGGATTTTGTTTAACTAATTCAAACGCCAATTTAAACTCTTTTTGTCCTACTGCATCCCTAAATCTTTTATATACCTGCACATTTATCGTAAGTTCTTGAATAAGTCTTGTTTTTTCGCTTATCCCTCTATACGGAGCTAAAACTTCTTGAACATTACGGCTTAATTTCGGATCAAGAAGGTACTCTTTTGCGAGTGCAAATGACTTCTCCCACTCCGCTTCCATGGATTTGTAAATTTTTGTCTCTTTATATATGGGATGAGTATTTGTCATACCATAAGCCAAAGCAATTTTTCTATTTTTTACAAAATGTAAAAACTTATCATACTCCGCATACTCCAAGAAAAGTTTTTGCACAAACTGTTTTTTAATCGGAATTTCCATAAAATTTTTAAAAATATCTAAAGCTTTCTCTTTTTCGTTGTTTTCAAGAAGCTCTTTTGCTTTTTGCACCGTCTTTTCCCATACAACGGCAAAAATTTTAGAGGCTTTTGTATAATTTAAGAGCGGATTTTTTTCTATGTTACTCTGCATCAACTTATATTTTTTCTGCTTTAATAACTCACCGAACTCATTTTCACCGTTAAATATATCATAAAAAAATAGCTCTCCATGATCCGTTGCAATAATAAGTTCTTTATCTATTTCATTAAAATTTAAAGCAGTAACGGTGTTGTCAAGCTTTATATATTTTCTTGAAATTTGCTCATAAGTAGTCAAATCATAAACGAGAATATATCCAAGTTTTGTGCCTAAAAAAAGAAACATATCAATATCGCCGACCACAATTGCAGTAACATCATCATGCATATCTTTGAGTCTGGTAATTACTTTAAAATTATTTAGATTCCATATAACTCCACTACCTCTTTTATCTATGCTAAGGAGTCTGTTATCACTCAAAAACTGTAGTTTTATCACGGGAGACGAATGGGCTTTTAATTTACTAACTAGCGTCATCGTGGTTAAATCAGATAAAAAGATATTTTTATCGTAACTTGCAGTTGCCACAAACTTACCGTTATCGCTAAAAGCTATATCGAGTACAGAATCTTTATGTCTTGGAAGAGTAAATGCAAGTTGTCCGCTCTTTATATCTACTCCAAATGTGATTCCCTCATCGCCGCATGAAAACATATATCTATCTTTTGGGTCAATTCCGACACAAGAAACTCCCCCTAAATGTCTACCCACAGTAGCAATAATTTTTTTACTTTTTGTTTCATAAAGTCTTGATTCTTTAGCATCTGGACTTATTAGGGCAAAATATCTTGCATTTGAAGTAAAAGAGATAACTTTTGTCGAGTATGAAGTATGAGGATTAGCAATTTCAAGTTCAGTTTCAACTTTAAGACTTTTCATATCTAAAAATCTTAAAGTCGTAGGAGCGTCAACTATCAACAGCAATCTATCGTTTATGATTTGTATATAAATAATCGCTTCATCAAAATTACTTTTTTTTGTTGGATTCATAGTTTATTTAATCTCTTATATAATTTTCTTCTTTTAGTACCTTGTAGATTGCTCTTTGATGCTCTTCGCCTTTTGTCTCTACATGTACCGTTACATTTGCATCGCCGTAATCAAGCGAAATAGAGGTTCTGTCATACGCAATATGAACTATATTTGCATTTAACTGCTGAAGTATCTCTGTAAAACGCATCAATGAACCGGGTTTGTCTATGAGTGTTACGGTTAGTTTCATCTTTCTGCCGGATTTTAACAAACCTTTTTCTATTATGACGGATAAAAGCGTTACATCCATATTTCCGCCGCTAAGAACGACTGCTACTTTTTTATCTTTTAAATGCTCAAGCTTATTGTGCAGCAGTGCGGCAACGCCGACAGCTCCGGCACCCTCTACAACAAGTTTTTGCTTCTCAAGTAGAAACAAAATTGCACTTGCTATCTCTTCATCGTCAACGCTTATAAATCTATCTACACTACCCAACATATAGCCTAAAGTGATTGGGGATGTATCGCGAACAGCTATTCCGTCTGCAATCGTTCTAACGCTTAAGCTATCAACAGGTGTCTTTAAATCAAACGAGTTTTTAAGCGCAGGCGCTCCTTTTGCACTCACGCCTATTACTTCGATATTTGGATTTATACTCTTAATAGCACACGCCATACCGGAGATGAGTCCACCGCCTCCGACCGGAATTATTACAGCATCCAAATCACTCCGGCTATCCAAAATATCAAGCGCCAAAGTTCCCTGACCTGCCATAACCTCATCATCTTCAAACGGATGAACAAAAGTCAAAGAGTTCTCTTTGGCGTATTTTAGAGCATAAGCGTATGCTTCATCGTAGTTTGCTCCTGCTAGTATTACCTCTGCTCCATAGTGCTTTACACCGTTTACTTTTGTAAGCGGTGTTGATTCGGGCATAACTATCACGGCTTTTATGCCAAATCTTGAAGCTGAGAGTGCGACTCCCTGAGCATGATTTCCTGCACTTGCAGCTATAACACCGCAAGCTTTTTGCGCATCGCTTAGAGTTGCAATTTTATTGTATGCGCCTCTTATCTTAAAAGCGCCCGTAACTTGGAGATTCTCTTTTTTTAAGTAGGCTTCACACCCGCTTAGATGACTTAAGTACGGTGCATACGAGAACGGCGTATCGACTACTATACCTTTTATTCTCTCTCTTGCTTTGTAAATTTTATTTATATCTAACAATAAAAACCCTTTTTATAAAGCACGATGTTCTATCATCGTACACATATTTTGAACTACCATCATACCTGCATCTTTTGCTTTTTTGGCTGCTTCGTTATTTACTATATCTTTTTGAGCCCAAAAAACTTTTATATCGCCTCTTTTTATACACGCATCTGCAACCATCTGAAGCGCATCCGGTTTTCTAAAAATATCCACCATATCGATTTCAAAAGGGATTTCTAAAAGAGAACGATAAACCTTCTCGCCCAAAATCATCTCCTCTTTCGGGTAAATCGGAACTATTTTAAATCCATTTTCTTGTAAATATTTTGCCACTCTATGACTTGCTTTGCTCACATCCGGTGAGAGCCCCAAAACGGCTATTGTTTTAGTGATATTGAAAATTTCTCGTATCTCTTGTTTGTTTGAATTAATTGTCGGAAATTCACATTCCATAAATCTCCCTTGCTCTTTTTAGTAATTATAACCAACTTCTATCATAAATTAAAATATAACAAAGATTTGACTATTTTTACCGCTCTTTATCAAAGCTAGAAGATATTAAACCCATAAGTTATGATAGAATTGCAACAAAAACCCGATGTATCGACAAAGGAAACAGTCAATTGAGAAATCAACCGAAATATAATTTTTTCAAAAACACAAGTTATGCACTAAACGGATTGAAAGATTTAATCCAAACAGAAACATCTTTTAAAATTGAACTTATTTTAACTCTGATTTTACTGCCGGTTATTATACTCATAGACACTACTTTAGTTTATAAAATTTTGATGTTTACATCACTTATGGGTATGCTGATTGCAGAGGCTATTAACAGCGCAATAGAGAGAGTAGTCGACTTGGTGACGCTTGAGCATCATCACATGGCAGGTCGTGCCAAGGATGTCGGAAGCACCGTCGTTTTTTTAAGTATTTTTGTATTTGTAATAACTTGGGCGGCAGTTTTAATAGAATTTTTCCGTTCTAATTAAACTCTCTGATTGACTATAGATTGCTTCACTTCGTTCGCAATGACAACTAGCACCGTCTTTTAAGTAAAGCTCTCAATTAAAATACAAAATGTTATACCAAAAGCCTCTCCTGCCCTATGCGGTAAAGTGCAAAATCGTACTTCAGAGGGTCTTGTTTATCAAACTCTTTGAGCTTAGCTGTCAGCTCAATTGCCGCTTCTAAATCATAACTTTTTCTATTAAGAAGCCCTAATTTTTTTGAGACATTAAAAGTATGGGTGTCAAGGGGGATTATAAGGTCACTCTGATCAACTCCACTCCATAAACCCATATCGATGTTGTCCTCTCTTACCATCCAACGCAAATACATCATCCAACGCTTCAATGCCCCTGCTCCTTTGGTTTTTGTAGTAACTTGCGAGATTAAAAAGTTGTATCCCATGCTTTGGTACGGATAAATATCCTGCAGAGTTTTTATAAGAGAGTTTATACCCTCTATGACACTTCTCTTTTTTTCATAACCACTCTTAAAAACCTTTTCAAGCGTTGTCTTCTCGTTTAGGCGTTTTAGGGCTATAAAAAGAGCGACTACATCATCACTCTTTTGAAATCTATAATAATGATTTTTTAAACCCTCTCTTATCTCATCATCACTTTTTTGCAGAAGCGAAAAATCAAGAGAGTTTAAAAACTTCACTATCTGCTTTACATTTCCATACGCAAAAAGTGCGCAAATAAGAGAGATGGACGGGTCTTTGTAACGATGAGCAACCATAATCGGGTCAAGCCGCTCAAGGCAGACTTCACCCTCACAGTTGCGTTTTTCTACCTCTAAATCTAGTAATTGTTTTATGTTTATGTAACTCATCTGTACCCATTAAATAATATAAATAGTTTCCACTTTTTCATCATATCTATAATTCACTATTGCACCGCTTATGATGAGTTCGATTACTTGTTCAATAATTTCAAGCGGCAAAATAAACCATTCTCTTGGAGTATACCGCTTCCCATCATATCCAAAAATATCTACATTAAGACAAACTTTGCTAAAAAACTTATGAATGAGTTGCTCAAACTTTTGAGTGTTCATATTGTAAGTTTCATAAATACTTACAATTCTAACGGGTGCCATCAAATATGTCGGCTCATTGATAGCATTTTTGGCATAAGCATCATATATTTGTCCGTCGTAAAATATTCCCTCGTTTGGTTTTTGAGTTTTGTCTTCCAATGCTTCAAAAAGTTTGTCAAAGTTTTTATCATGCAAAGACAACCTTTGCTCAATTCTTTCAAATCGTTCATATGTAATGATGTTTTGTGATATAAACTTCCTCATATTTACAAAAGCTTCTATGATTTAGCAAATCGTTTATAAAAACATAAGCATCGTATGTTTGCCCATCAAAAAAGATTCCCTTGCTTGGCTTGAGAGTATCATCTTTTATAAGTGCTTTCATCTCTCCCATTTGAGACTTTAACACGAATACTTCACTTTCCAAAGATACAAATCTGTCATTTGTGATTTTTTCGGAGTTGATGGCATAGCCGTTTTGGATGTAGCTTTTAAGAACCGATGTCGCCCATTGTCTGAATTTTGTAGCTGTAATCGAATTTACTTTATATCCAATTGAGATTATCATATCAAGATTATAATGGTCAACATCTCTTTGTACTTCTCTATTTCCTTCTTTTTGAACTACTCTAATTTTTTGAGTAGTTGGATTTTTTTCAAGCTCTTTTTGTTTATAGATATTTTTGATATGATAAGTAATATTGTGAGATTCAACATGAAATAATTCACCTAGTTGCTTTTGCGTAAGCCAAAGAGTATCTTGCGTAACTGATACATTTAGCTCCAATTCACCATCGTTGTAGATAACCATATTTGATTTGTTTTGCTCGTTCATTGCTTTAAGTTCCAAATATTCATTTTTTCTATACTACCAAAATAATTCATTTTTCTTTATCTTTTGGCAATGCACTTTGCTTTATCATCTTTTTCTCATCAGACTTTACTTTTCGTTCCAGCTTTTTCAAATCCTCTGCGGGTGGTAACTCTTCGGGTTTGATGCCTCTTTCACTCAAAAGCCCTCGTACACTTTCATTATTTTGTATATGTTCGTTTGTAATCGGGTTCTCGCCGTAAAGATTTTTTTGTTTGACATTATGATTGGTTATTTCAGTTGCTAAGTTTTTAGCCGTGATAGTGATAGTCGGCAAAAAATCAGCTAATGGACGACCGTTTGGCATCCCAAATTTATCTTTCATGTTTTGTGTAGTATTGCCACCAAAAAGTGCCGTATCTCCTTTGGAGCGAATACGACCAAATCCGCTCTCATCCACCCCTCTTTCATAGATATTTTTTGAAAGTTCTGTTTCTGATTCTCTCAGTTTTGCTCTTGCTTGGAGCCTATCTTCTAGTTCTAGTCTTTGTTCTACCAGCTCTTGTTTTCGTGTTTGCATAGCAAAATAGGTTTGAGCAAAAGCGATTTGCTCTTTTTTGCTATCGCCGTTTTGAGCTATGAGATAACAAGCATATCTGGTGAGGATAATATCTTCTATAGGTCTTTGTGTATTTGAACCTATTGAGACCATTTTCGTGACATCACGAAAATGGTCTGTTATCTCTATCTCTGAATTTTCACAAGCAGTTTTTGCTTTATGAATTACATTTATGAAGTTTTCCCATCGTTCATATCCAAGTATTTTTTGCAAATCTCTTGCATACCAATATTCTATAGTGCTATTTTCAATGGTTTTAGAGAGTTGATTAAACTCGGTTTGAAGAGTTGTTATAAGTTGCTGATTCATAATTTTAAGCTCCTAGTGTTTATTTTATCTATACTAACAAAATAATTTATTTTCATTAAAAAGTATGTCATTTTGCAATAAATTTTCTCTTCCCTCGTTCCCACGCTCTGCGTGGGAATGCATATATATCCCAATCATCAAAAAACCTTTTCTATATCTATCAAACCATCAGCACCCTCATAATCTCTAGCACTGCTATACCGCCAATGCTTCGCTTCATCGACATAGCCTCGTTTTATGGGATTGTTGTGAATATAATTTATTCTATCAATCATCATCTGCTCGCTTTGTATGAGTTTGGGCTGAATTCCTTCTTGCCATAGTTGAAACTCTCTATCAACTTTATGTGCTTTTTTATAAAACTCTAGTTGATCTAAAATCGTTTTGATATTTCTCTTTTTAAGCAAGTTTAAAATCTCTCTGGCGGTGTAGCTTTTAAACCGTGCTATATCTTTTGCTATATCATCGCTACTTGCTACTAGATGCAGATGATTTTCTAAAATGACATAAGCGTGTAGTTTTAAGTTATGGTTGCATTGCAAGTATTGTAAACTTTCTAAAACAATTTGCACACTCTCTTTGTTTGTAAAAATAGGTATCCAGTGAAGCACGGTACATGTAATAAAATGTGGATGGGTCGGTTCATATATTTTATATCTGCTTCTACCCATTTTAACTCCTGTTTTTGCTTCTATGCATTCCCACGCAGAGCGTGGGAACGAGGGGAATTAGTAGACTTTTTTTAGATTGCTTCACTTCGTTCGCAATGACAGAGAGACATTCGCAATGACCGTAATTGCTGAATTATCAATGCAAATGATAAAGTTTTTTTCTCTCGCTTGAACCTGCTATATTTAACTGTTTTCGGTACTTGGCGATGGTGCGTCTTACCATTTGGACTTTGAATTTATCTTGGATTAGCTCTAAAAGTTTCATATCGCTTAGCGGTTTTTTTCTGTTTTCGCCTTTGACAAGATTTACAACAAACTCTTTTATCGCAGCGTTTGAGACATCTTCGTCTATGGCAGTCGTAAAAAAATCTTTCATGGCATATATGCCTCTGTTGCAGGCTATATACTTGTTTGCTATGGCTCTTGATATGGTTGATGGGTTATGTCCAAACTCATCTGCTAGAGTCTTAAGTGTAAGCGGCATAATCGCTCCGCCTGTAAAAAACTCATATTGATACTCAACTATCATCAACCCTACTTTATAAAGCGTTGCTTTTCTCATATCAAGAGCATCGACCAAACCTTTTGCCTCTTTGATTTTTTGAGATACATACTCATGCTCAACACCGTAGTTCGTATCGATCTTTATAGTCGGATAATAAGCATCGTTGAGTTTTACCTCTATGGATTCATCATCGTTAAAATAAATCATCAAATCAGGAATTACCTGAGACGACTCTTCTAGGTATTCGATGGCGGGAGGATTTTTAAAAGTACCTAACACTCGCATAACTTCAGCAAAATTTTTCTCATCCGAATAGGCATAAATATTTTCTATATCTTTTATAACTTTTAGAGCCAAAGGATAAGCTTCATCGCTAATATCAGAATTATCTAGTTGAAACAAAAATGATTCAGAGAGATTTTTTGCAGCAATTCCGACAGGTTCTATATATGCAAATCTTAGGCGAATTTTTTCAAATTCCGAGATATCAATATTTTCTTTCATACAAAAATCTTCGCTATTGCCCTCGTAGTATCCGTTTTCATCAAGATTTGCTACAACAAAAGAGGCGATTTTTTGCGAGAGCGGTGTCGGAAAAAGCGGAGATGCTATCTGTTCATCCAAGATATCATACAGTGAGCGGTTTGCAATTGTAAGTGCTTCTATCTGTTCTGTTCTTGTGTTGCTTACAGAGTTGCTTATGATTTTTTTTGGTATAAATTTCTCAAAACTCTCTTCAAATCCGGAAGTCACTTCTACAAGCGGATTTGCCTCAACAAACGGAGACATCGCCTCGCTCAAATCACTCAGACTAGAGTGCAGAATCGGCAACCAATTACGCAAAGTATTTGATAGTTTGTGCTTATTCTCTACGCTCTGCGTCTGCTTGAGTGCTCCCATATTTTTTAAGCCTTAAAGCTTAAATTCCTCACCTAAATAGTGCTTTCTAACATCGGCATTTTGCCCTATTTCTTTGCTTGTTCCGCTAGCTAAAAGCGAGCCTGATTTTATAACATAAGCCCTATCGCAAACATCTAAAGTCTCACGAACATTATGATCAGTTATCAAAACACCGATTCCGTAAGAGACAAGTTGTTTGATAACCATTTGAATATCCATAACCGCTATGGGGTCAACCCCTGCAAAAGGCTCATCAAGAAGTAAAAATTTCGGCTCATTTACTAAAGCACGGGCAATCTCTACACGGCGGCGTTCTCCACCGCTTAAACTCACTCCCTTACGATAGCGAATCGGCTCAATGTTGAACATATCAAGCAGTTCTAAAATTCTCTTTTCTTGGGCTTTTTTATCTTTTATTTTTACCTCTGCTGCGATGAGAAGATTATCCTCAACGCTCAAATCTTTAAATATTGAAGCCTCCTGCGGAAGATAGCCGATACCTTTTAATGCTCTTTGATGTAGCGGCATACCGGAGAGATTTTCATCATCAAAAAAGACCTCTCCCCCGCTTGCTTCAACAAGTCCGCAAATCATATAAAATGTAGTTGTCTTACCTGCTCCGTTTGGTCCTAAAAGTCCTACAACCTCACCGCTTCTAACTTCAAGACTAATCCCTTTTACTATCTCTAAATCTTTTATCTTTTTCTTTAAATCTACCGCTTTTAGTGTGTGCATACTTCATACTCTCTTTTGTTATCGGAAATTTTTTTTATATCTATAGTCATAGTCTCAATTGAGGCTGAATCTAAAATTTTAACCAACTCGTCATCGCCCCACTCCACAAAATGAAGCCCATCCTTCTCCAACTCCTCAAGCATTCCCAAAGAGATAAAATGCTCAAGTCCGTGATTGTACATATCGTAATGAAAAACTTTATCTCCGTAGCGGTGCTGAAGCGAAAATGTAGGCGAAGTCACCTCTTCATCAACTCCTAAAAACTTAACCGTTTTTTTTACTAAAGTTGTCTTTCCCGCCGCCAAATCTCCACGCAAAACAATTACACCGTTTGTAAATTTTTTTGCAATCTCCTCTGCCAATACATCCATTTCATCCAAACCGAGCAAAAAGGTTTTTTTCATAATTTATTTGATATCTCTATTATTTGTTTTAGCTTTGCTTTGGCTTTTTTGCTCTCTATCGCCTCTCTTGCCATCTCCAACCCATCTTGAATATCTCTTGCCAAACCGTCAACCATTAGGGCGGAAGCACAATTTATCAGTACTATATCTCTTTGAGCTTCCGTTGATTTTCCATCAAAAATATTATGTAATATGAGTGCGTTTTCTCTTCCGTCACCGCCGACAATCGCACTTAGAGGAGCTTTTTTTATGCCATATTCGCACGGGTCAATAACAAACTCGTTTACTATCCCCTCTTTAAGTCTTGAAGCGTACGAAATATCGCTTATGCTTATCTCATCCATACCCTCTGCCGAACTCACAACCATCGCGGAAGTTGCACCGTTTATCTTTAACGCCTCTGCCATTTTAGCAACGAATGATTTGTTAAAAACTCCAAGAAGAGATTTTTTTGCCCCCGCCGGATTTGTAAGAGGTCCTAAAATATTAAATATAGTCTTATCCGGTATCGTTTTTCTAACAGGCATAATAAACTTCATCGCGGGATGATGATTTGCCGCAAACATAAAAGTAAACCCCGACTCTTCTAAAAGTCTGGCACTTTTTTCTATACCGAGATCTAATCTGATGCCGAGTTCTTCAAACATATCCGCACTTCCGGATTTTGAAGTAACGGAGCGGCTTCCATGCTTTGCAACCACACTTCCGCATGATGCGGCAAGTATAGCAACGGTTGAAGAGATATTGAAACTTCCTATCTTATCTCCGCCTGTTCCTACTATGTCTATTGCCATTCGGCGCAAATCATCCGATATAGGAAGAGGAATCGCGTAAGAGCGCATAACCTCTGCCGCCGCCGCAATGGTTTGAACCGATGTATGTTCATCAAGCTTCACGCTTAATAAAAATGCCCTCATCTCATCATCGTTCATCTCATGATTAAAGAGAGAAGTAAAAGATTTTTTTGCCTCTTCATAACTCATAAAATCTCCTCGATATACTCGCTTTGCAAACTTTTGGGCGTTGATTTTGCAGTTGGAATTTTAAGAACTTTATATTTTTTTGAAGATTCAAGGTAGTTAATCGTAATAATTGAACCGACTTCAATATTTTTACTAGCCTTTGCAACTACGCCGTTTATAAGTACGACGCCGCTTGCAATCATATCTTGCGATACGGAGCGTCTTTTAGTAATATTTACGGAATTTAAAAATTTATCTATTCTCATTAATGCCTACAACATAATATTTTTTGTATTGTAGAGTATTGAAACTGAAAAGAATGTAAGAGTTGGAACATTTTTTGCATTAAGATTTTTTCGCCTTAGTAATAAATGGCGTAGAAGCATATTTTGCGTAACCATTTTCAAGGCTGTTTCGTTACGAAACCATGCCATGAAAATGTGTTGTAGATTTAGAAGTAGCCTTTAATTAAAACTGCGGTTGAAGAAACGGAATGACCTGTTTTTTACGGCTTAGTACACCTTCAAGCCATGCTTGGTTATTTTGAAGTTTTACACCAAATGCAGCTTCGACTTTGCTTATATCATCGCTTAGAGCCAAAAGCTGCGAACCCTCTTTCATGATGTCTGTTAAGAGTATCACGATAGTATGAAGTCCATCTTCTTCTTTCATCAGTTTCATATCGGCAAAAAGTTCATCAATTCTGCTCTCAAGTACAGAGATATCAACCATCTCAAGCTGTCCGACACCTACTTTAGTGCCGTTCATATCGAATGCTTTATAATCTCTTGTATTTAAGTTTCTTGCACTCGCACCCTCTACGGCTGATTTTGCTATAAACATCTCCATAGCAAGCGCTTTATAATCCTCAATACCGCAAATCTCAGATAGCTCTTTTACTGCTTTTGTGTCGGCTTTTGTACAAGTCGGGGATTTGAAAATTACCGTGTCGCTTAAAATCGTACACATCATCATCCCTGCGATATCTTTTGGAATCTCAACTTTATAGTAATCAAACATCTCTTTTATGACCGTATTTGAACAACCAATCGGTCTTATCCAGCACTCAAGAGGAGTATCCGTCGTGATATCGCCAAGTTTATGGTGGTCTACGATACCTAAAATTGTCGCTTCTTTAATATCTTTTGGAGCTTGAGCAAGGTCTGAAAAATCAACCAAATAAACCTTTTCGCCTGCATAAGAAGTTTTAAGTTCAGGCGCCTTTGCACCAAATTTGTTTAATATAAACTCTGTTTCCGGTGAGATATCGCCTTGTCTAGTTGCAATACAATCTTCGCCAAGCTGATTTTTAAGATAAGCTAGAGAAATAGCCCCAACGATAGAATCAGAGTCTGGATTTGTATGACCGAAAATATATGTTGACATGTAAATTACCTTTAAATTTTTTTGTAATTATACTTAAAGAAATTTAAAACAAAGATGATATAATTTTCGGATGAACGAACAGATAAACAGCAACTCGGCTGATATATTTTTTTACTATAGTCTAATGGCACTCGGTGCTTTTATAACACTTATAGTACTTATTCATATGCTATATCACAGACGAACTCCAAGCAGTATCATCGCTTGGCTTCTCGCCATCGTTCTTGTGCCGTATATTTCAATGCCGCTATACTTTATTATCGGTTCAAGAAAGAGAAAAAACAGATATAAAAAAAGTAGTTTAATACTTAAAAACCAAACAACAAATAACAATGTGCAAAACGGCATAGATAGAGTTTTAAGAAATTACGGGATTGCGGATGCTTCCAAAAATATAGAATTTAAACTTCTTTTTGATGCGGTACAAACATACAATGAACTCTTAAATTGCATCAACAACGCAAAAAAATCAATCTATCTAAGTGTCTATATTTTTGAGTACGACAGCGTTACGAAAGAGATATTAAAAGCCCTTGTAAAAAAAGCAAAAGATGGTGTTGAGATAAAGATATTGATTGACTCTTTAGGCTCAATCAATATATATTTACTCCAATACAGGCTTAAAGAGTTAAGGGATGCCGGCGGAAGAGTTGAATTTTTTATGCCGCTCTTTGAGATGCCTTTTAGAAACTATATAAATCTTAGAAATCATAGAAAAATCTATATTTTTGACAATGAAAAAGTTTTAAGCGGCGGGGCAAATCTATCGCATGAATATATAGGAGCAACATACAGCAAAAAAAGATGGGAAGATATCATGTTTTTGATAGAGGGTTCCTCAGTAGAGCAGTTTTTTGAAATATTTGCTTCAGATTGGTTTTATGCTTCAGAGGAGAAATTAAAGTTCAAACAGCAAAACAAGGAGACCCATGGCGATATCTTTTTACAAATCGTTCCCTCTGGACCAGATATGGTCAAAGATACTCTTTATGAGGTGCTTTTATCTGCGATATACGGCGCAAAAGAGAAAATTTGCATAATTACCCCATATTTTATACCAAATCATGCACTTATTCAAGCACTCCTTATTGCACATCACAAAGGCGTTGATGTTAAGCTTATCACACCAAAAGAGGCAAATCACATTATAGTAAATCTAGTTCGAAGTTCTTACATGAGAGAACTTGAAGAAGCCGGTATAAAAATCTATCTCTATAACGGCTCAATGCTCCATTCAAAAGCTATACTTTTTGATAGCAATTGTGTTGTGCTTGGAAGTGTAAATTTTGACAACAGAAGCCTGTTTTTAAACTACGAAGTTGCAACTTTTGTTTACTCCGATAAAGTTATAAAAGAGGTAGAAGCGTGGAGTGAGGGGTTAATATCCAACTCTTCTTTCGGAACAAAAATGGTATCCGATATGAAGAGAGTTTTTGAAAATACGATGCGAATATTAGCACCGCAGCTCTAATATGTTTAAACCAAATAGTTTTATAAAATCACTCAAACATCAAGAGTTAGAGCTTAAAAATGAGTTTACTCTTTTATGTTGGAATGTTGCAAAACTTACGCTTAATGCCTCGTATAAAAACTTTATTGATTTACTTATAGAAAACTACGATTTAGATATTTTACTACTGCAAGAGGTTAAAAAAAATCTTTCTCATGAGCTCTATTTACATGATTACTCATATATTTTATCGCCAAACATTGAGACCAAAAAGCATATTTTCGGTGTTTTGAGCGCTTTTAGGGCATCTTGTCAAAATGAAGTCGCCATTCTTACTAAAAAGCAGGAGTTAAGATATGCAACGCACAAAGTCTCTCTAATTACCTATCATAAAATCTCAAACGGAAAAATACTTCTTATAGTCAATCTGCACGCCATAAATTTTGTACATAACAGTGATTTTAAAAATGAGTTGGATTGTATACATTCAACTATAAAATCACATGACGGAGCGATGATTGTTGCAGGCGACTTTAACACTTGGAACTTAAAAAGAGTGCAATATCTAAGAGAATTTACGGATGATTTAGGCTTAAAAAAAGTAGAATTCAGCGATGAATCAAATCTAAAAAAAATATTTTCAAACTCCCTTGACTATATCTTTTATAGAGATTTGGATTTGATATACTCAAAAGTGATTGACAGCAAAAAAATATCAGACCACAACCCGATAATTGCAAAGTTTGGATACTAAACACACCTCTAAAGACTAGATTGCCGCGTCATTTCATTCCTCGCAATGACGATGGATAGCTCCTCGTAATGACAAAACCGTCACTGCAAGTCACCTCTCGTCACTGCGAGCAAAGCGCGGCAGTCTGCTCTTTGGATTGATTCACTTCGTTCGCAATGACAAAGTAAAAAACAATGACCGTCATTGCGAGGAGCAAAGCGACGAAGCAATCTAAGTACTAAAAACCTCAAATGATAAACTCTACAATCTCGTCAAAATCTAATCTCAACTGCTTTGGCTGCTCTTTTACCCTATACCCGAAAGGAAGCACTAAAGATAGTTGATATTTTTTAGTATCAAGCTCTAAAATCTCCTCTACCCTCTCCTTTTCAAATCCTTCTATCGGGCAGCTGTCTATCCCAAGTGTTGCCGCGCATGTCATCATATTTGCAGATGCTATATATGTCTGTCTAGCCGTCCAGCAAACTATATTTTCATCGCTGCTTAGTGTTTTTTCTAAGTGGTTTTTGTATAAGTTGATATAAAAATCCAACTTATCTTGGCTCATATCCCGTCTTGAGAGCATTGCAAGCGGTATGCCTGATTCAGGTTTTACACTCTCAACGGCAGCAAGAATGACGACTAAATGAGAGCATGATGTGACTTGAACTTGATTCCAACAAAAAGGTCTTAATTTTGCTTTTACCTCATCATTTGTGATAACTAAAAATTTCCACGGTTCCATACCAAAAGATGACGGAGACTTTCGCCCTGCTTCAAGTATCTCTCTTATATCTTTATCTGATATTTTTTTTGCTTCGTCAAAAATTTTACATGCATGTCTAAAATCCATAGCTTCATTAAATGTTTTACTCATAAATTATCTCCCATATATAAGTTTAAAAAAAAGATTATATACTTCCAATCAAAAAACAAAGTTAATTATGGAAAATTTTGCACTTATATTTGTAGCTATTTTTATCGGATATATTATTAATAAGATGGATGTCTTTCCAAAAGATACGCCTCTTATTTTAAACCAATTTATTCTCTACATATCAGCTCCTGCGATGGTTCTTCTTAAAGTTCCTCAACTTAGCCTCTCTTATGAGGTAATTATCCCTGCCTTTATTGCTTGGGTTGTGATGAGCATAAGCGCTTTGGTTGTTTTTTATCTCTCAAAACTGCTTGCGTTTTCAAGAGAGGTAACAGGCTCTTTGATGCTTGTAGCGGTACTAGGAAATACCTCTTATCTCGGTATTCCTATGGTTAGCGCATACTTTGGAGAAGAAGCACTCGGATATGTTATGATATATGATCAGCTTGGCTCATTCATCGCGCTTTCTACTTATGGAACATTTATATCCATATACTACTCAAGTGCAAAAAATGTAGATATAAAAGCCATCTTTTTTAAGATAGTGAAATTCCCGCCATTTTTAGCTCTACTTATTGCACTCTTTTTTATAGGCACATCGTTTCATCCTATAGCTAATAGCGTACTGACCTCCTTAGCAAGTACCATCGTTCCCTTAGCGCTCGTTGCAGTAGGGCTTCAACTCAGATTTAAACTCCCGCCACAAGATTTGAAGCCATTTGGGGTTGCTCTTGGCATTAAACTTATCTTAGCACCGATTATAGCTATCGTTATCTGCTACATCTTTTCATGGAATAATCAAGCTGCGCTTATATCTATCATGGAAGCATCAATGGCACCTATGATAACCGCAGCGGCTGTCGCATCGATGGCAGGTCTTGCCCCGCGCCTTAGCTCCGCCATAGTCGGTTACGGCATCCTCTTGTCGTTTGCAACTACATGGGTTGTTTACAATTTTATAAATTAAGGAGTTTTATGCGCTGTTACTGCGATAGTAAAAAAGAGCTTAGCGAGTGTTGTGAGGCATATTTGAACAACACTCTAAATCCGTTAATGCCGGAACAACTTATGAGAAGCAGATATAGCGCTTATGTGTTGGGCAATGGCGAATACATAGTAAAAACCACCGCTAAAGAGAACCGATACGAAGATGATATAGAGCTTATAAAAGAGTATGCCAAAAGTGTTTTCTGGCTTGGTCTTGAAGTGCTTAGTGCAAAAGATGCCATGGTTGAGTTTAAAGCCTACTATAGAGATGCAGATGGCATAAAAGTTCAACATGAAAAGAGCAATTTTGTAAAAGAGGACGGGATGTGGTTCTACAAAGACGGCTTACTTTTAAATTCAAAAATAGAACGCAATGCAGCCTGTCCGTGCAAAAGCGGCAAAAAATACAAGAAGTGCTACGGATAACTTCTGCAAAATTTGCTTTATGCAGCTTCTATTCCACTAAAAAGTTAGCCATCATGGCATGATCTTCATGTTCTAAAATATGGCAGTGATGCACAAATAGTCCCGGTATCGTAAATGTCACTATGATACGAACGGTTTCAATCGGCATGACAAGCACCGTATCTTTCCATCCTTTATCGGTTGGAAAATCTATTTTACTTGTTCTATCAAGTATTTGAAAATGAACACCGTGTATATGAAACGGGTGTGCCATGTGAACTGCATTTTTTATCACCCAAATTTCCGTTGACCCTAACTTTACTCTCTCATCAACCCTATTCATATCATAAGGTTTTTTATTTAAAGTCCAAACACCGCCTTCAATAACCTCCATGGTAATAGTTCTGCTTTTTAAGGCATCAGACTCTTTTAGCCGCGAAATAGTTGTCAATTTTGCCGGTAAAGCTGCATTCTCGCTTGAAAGCTCCGTGATTTTAAATTTCATAATATCCATTTGTGCGCCAAAACTCGGATAGGCAGAATTTGCTCCGAAGTTACTTGCCTCTTTAAAACCAAGAGTTTTTAGCGTTACGGTATCACCTATTTTTTTATCCTTAAAATCTACGACTATATCTATGCGTTCTGCCACCGCAATTAAAATATCTTTTACGATTATAGGCTCTTCAAGCAGTCCGCCGTCGGTTCCAATAAGCGCAAAATCTTCAATACCCTCAAAAGAGAGCCTGTATGTTCTAGCACTGGAAGCGTTTAGAATTCTCAGACGGTACTTTGTGTTTTTAATATTTTTATATGGAAAAGGGGTAGAGTTTACCATCACTACATCGCCTAAGACTCCATTATTGTCTTGAGCTACTTGTTTATAAATAAGGTTTTTCTCTTTGTCAAACCTTCTGTCTTGTATCATAAGCGGCAGTTCAAATTCGCCGGATGGGAGATTTAATTTTTTCTCATTTTCGTCTTCAACAATGTAAAGACCCGCTAGCCCGCGATAAATCTCTTCTCCCGTTCTTCCGTGCGGATGAGTGTGATACCAAAATGTCCCTGCCCTTTGGTTGATTTTATATCTATACTCCTTCATCGCTTGATTGGCAATAGCATCTTTTGGATGCCCGTCCATCTCCTGAGGCACTAAAAGACCGTGCCAATGTATGATAGTCGGTTTTTCAAGGCTGTTGGTAAAATCAAGCTCAAAGTCGTCTTTGTTTTTAATGCGGATTGTAGGATTTGGCAAATCGCCCTGAAATGTCAAAACTTCTGTTTTTTTATCTTTATATATAGAAGCTAAACTATTTTGCGCATTGAATTTTGCTTTTGCAATCTTTTCAAAATCAATCTCTGTAGGGATTTTCAGCTCTTGTGTAAAAGGCTCAGATATATCATTTGATTTTTGAGGTTCAACGCTTTTTTGAATCGGCTTGTCACCCTTGTCAGATTGTTTTTCGCAACCACCCATAATAGTTGTTGCCGCAAAAGAGCAAGAGTATAAAAAAGTTCTTCTGTTCATAATTATTTCCTTTTGATTGCGATAAATATTAAAAAACACACTTTGTCAAAGTATGACAAGCAAGAAATGAAAATTAGCTTAAGATAAAAAAAAGTGTCCTTAAGATTGAGTTAATATTTTCAGTAGTATACTCCTTGGGTAGTATATTATAAAAAGGATATAAGATGAAACAGTTAACGATATTGTCAGTGGTTTTAATACCGATGCTTGTAAGCGCTATGTCTATTACCGACGCGGTTCAAAAATCAGTTCAGACGCATCCTCAGATTGAAATGAAAAAAGAGGATCGTAATACACAAAGAGAGTTGCTAGATCGCGCGAAAGCCGGTTATTTGCCGTCTGTCGATCTCTCTTATTCGGTAGGTCCTGAAGTAACAAAAACTATAAATAACAACAGAGAGCGTGAAAGTTTAACACGACAAGACGCTTCTGCTACATTAACTCAAAATCTATTTGCCGGTTTTGAAACCGAGTATGGGGTCAAGCAGCAAAAAGCACTTATTTTATCTGCTAGCGATACCGTTAAAGAGAGTGCAAACGAGTTGGCTTTGGCAACAACCACATACTACATAGAGGTACTTAGAACTTATGAGTTATTTCAAATTTCTAAAGAGAATGTAGCGGTACATAAAAAGTATCTCTCGCAAATAGATGAGAAAGTAAAAGCGGGTGTAGGGCGCAGTTCTGATTATAAGCAGACTCTTGCTCGTTACGAAAACGCTCTAAGTATTCAATACTTGGCGGAACAAAATCATATTAACGCCATATCTAGTTTTGAACGCATTCTGCCGGGTAATATAACCGCAAAAGATTTGGAAAAACCAAAAATCGGCAATGTTCCCGCTAACGATTTGGACACTTTAGTTAAAATCGCTATGCAAAACAACCCAAAAATACATGTCTCACAAGCAGATATTCAAGTGGCATCTGCCGCTCTAAAACGCGCCGATGCACCTTACTATCCAAGAGTTGATGTGAGGGCAGAATCTTATTGGAACAAAAATGTGCACGGTATCTCTACCGATTTAACTAACCCAAATCCGAGTGCGTTTGAAGAAGATTCCGGTTATAACGCTCTTTTAGTCGTAAAGTATAACCTCTTTAACGGTTTTGCGGATTCTGCAAACAAACAAGCAAATCAGCACAGACTGCTTAACAAAAATAGCACGCTTGCAGATGCAAAACGCTATATACAGGCATATACGGAAATCGCATGGCAAACATTTGAATCGACTAAAGAGCAGTTGGTTCATTTGGAAAATACTATAAAATCAAGTGGTGAGACGGTAGCTGATTATCAAAAAGAGCATGAGCTTGGTAGAAGAAGTATTATCGATCTTTTAAATATAGAACTAGAGTACAATAGTGCAAAAAATCGCAAAACTACGGCTGAGTATGACCGCCTAATCGCTTACTATCAGATTTTAGCGTATAGCGGTAAAATATTAGAAGAGATGAGTGTCGTAGTTGAATAACACAGTTGAAAATCCTTTATTAGAATGCTTGGTGATTTTCACCAAGCTCTATAATCGTCCATATAGTGCAGATGCACTGGTCGCCGACTTACCGGTTCCGCCCGGTAGGATTACCCCTAAACTCTTTTCGCTTGATTCTAAAGATTCAAAATCTGCTTTTCACAGAGCGGCGCAGCGTGCAGGATTTAGCTCTAAGTTAGTAAATTACTCATTTAAAGATATATCTCCTCTGCTATTGCCTGTCATCTTAATTTTAAAGGGTGATAAAGAGAACGAAAAAGCTTGTATCTTAACGGAAATAAGTCCGGATAGAAAATATGCAAAAATCATACTTCCTGAAGCAGGTGAGGGTGAAAACTGGGTTAAAACAGATTTCCTAGAGGCTGAGTATCTTGATTTTGCATTTTTACTTAAACACAATCATGAATACAAAGACACACACAATCGTCTGCTAAAGCACGAAAATCACCATTGGTTCTGGGGAACGCTTAACTACTTTTCGGGCGTCTATATGGATGTGATTATTGCCTCATTTTTAATAAATCTTTTTGTTATGGCGACTCCGATTTTTACCTTAAATGTATACGACAGAGTTGTTCCTAACAATGCTATGGACACTCTATGGGTGTTTGCAACGGGTATTGTTGCCATTTATATATTTGACATAGTTTTAAAATTTTTTCGCTCATATTTTCTTGAAAATGCCGCTAAAAAAAGCGATGTCATTATGTCGTCAATGATATATGAACATGTACTAAATCTAAAATTAGCCTCCAAACCCAGTTCAGTCGGCTCTTTTGCCAGCAACTTAAAAGATTTTGACTCCATTAGAGGGTTTTTTACATCTTCATCAATTGCTACTATTATTGATTTGCCCTTTACTCTTATCTTTTTATTTATAACATACATCATCGGCGGTTGGTTAATTGTTATCCCTATAATGAGTGCTTTGATTATTATTATCTACAGCGTAATTGTTGAAAAGCCGATGAGACACAGTGTTCAAAGCACTTATGAAGCGTCCGCTCATAAAAACGCCGTTTTAATCGAATCCTTAACCGCACTAGAAACCATCAAAGCCTTAGGAATAAGCGGACAGTATCAGTGGAAGTGGGAAGAAGCTACGGGCGATGTAGCGCAAAAAGGATTGAAGTCTAAAATTTTATCCAACTCTATCTCGACGGTTGTAAATTTTATAGTTCAGTTAAACTCGGTAGCTCTTGTTATCGGCGGGGTTTATGCGATAGGCGAAAAGTCTCTAACTATGGGCGGACTTATAGCCGTTGTTATGTTAGGCTCAAGGATGTTAGCTCCTTTAGGACAAGTAGCGGCACTAATTGCAAATTTTCAACAAACAAAAACAGCGTATGATGCTATTAATAATATCATGAAACTCGATGTTGAGCGCGAAGAGGCGAAAAATTTTGTACAACGCCCATCTTTTAAGGGTAAAATAGAATTTAGACATGTAAGTTTTATCTATCCAAACACTGACAATAAAATCCTAGATGATGTCAGTTTTATTATCAACTCCGGAGAATCCGTCGGTATCATAGGTACTAACGGCTCAGGAAAAACAACCATCGAAAAACTTATCCTCGGTCTTTATGAACCGACAGAGGGTTCTATTTTAATTGACGGTATCGATATAAAACAGATTGACCCTGCCGATTTGAGACATAATATCTCTTATGTACCGCAAGATGTCATACTGTTTCACGGAACTCTAAAAGAGAATATTGTCATGCGCTCTTTAGGTGCAAGCGATGAGGATATTTTAAATGTGGCTAAATTAAGCGGTGTAAGCGATTTTGTCGATGTACATCCGATGGGGTACGATATGCCAATCGGCGAGAGAGGCGACGGACTCTCAGGAGGGCAAAAACAGTCAATCTCCATTGCACGGGCTTTTATACATCAAGCACCTATTATTCTCCTTGATGAGCCGACTAACTCAATGGACAGTACTCATGAAAATCATTTCATTAATACTCTAAGCAGTTATAAAAAAGAGCATACGATGCTTTTGATATCACATAAAAATATCTTGTTGGCACTAACGCAAAGATTGATTTTACTAGATAGAGGCAAAATCATTTTAGACGGTGCGCACGATGATGTAATTAGGCAACTTCAAACACCTAAAAAGAGTAATCCATGAGTCTAAAAGATAAATTTGAAGAGTATTCTTATAAAAAAAAAGATATTAAAAATCTTCGCATAAAAAGTGACGAAGATTTAGAGTATATGAATTCAGTAAGTGCTGCTATGCTGATGAACAGTTCACTAAGCACCAAGATTATGTTATGGGTTAGCGCCTTTTTTATTGTTTGGCTCATCTACTGGGCACACAATGCAGAGATTGACGCACTTACTCGCGGTCAAGGCAAAGTGATTCCATCCAATCAAGTTCAAGTCATACAAAATCTTGAGGGCGGAATAGTTAGTGAAATTCTTGTTGAAGATGGGGAAGCGGTAAAAAAAGGCGATATTCTTATAAAAATTGATGATACGAGTTTTGTAAGTAATTTCTTGGAGAGTCAACTCCGCTATAACGAACTTCAAGCAAAAACTATTAGACTTCTCGCCGAATCAACAGGGACTCCTTTTAAAGTCGCTGAAACAGTCAGAAAAAACTCTCCCGAACTCATAAAATACGAAGAGTCACTATACTTAAGCAACAAAGAGCAGCTGGAAAACGCCATACTTATTTATGAACGCCGCTTAGAACAAAAAAGAGACGAGCTAAAAGAGACTCAGGCAAGATTATCTAACCTTACTAAAAGCTATGAACTCATTACAAGGGAATTACAACTTAATAAACCGTTAGTCGATAAAGGTATCGTGGCTGAAGTAGAGTACCTAAAACTTCAAAGAGAAGCAAGCGCCATTGAGGGTCAGATGAAGTCAACAAAACTCTCTATCCCTCGCCTTACCTCTGTTATAGAGGAGCAAAAAAACAATATTGCAGAAGTTGAATTCAAATTTCGCAATATTGCCAAAGAAAAATTCAATGAAGCAAAAGCTGAAATGTCAAGAATCGAGAGTGCCAATATAGCCAGAGAAGACAAAGTAAAACGCACATTTGTTCGCTCTCCCGTAGATGGAACAATAAAACAGTTGTTGGTAAACACGGTAGGAGGTGTCGTAAGACCGGGAATGAATATTATCGAAGTAGTTCCTACTCAAGACAACCTGCTTGTTGAGGCAAAAATCAGACCTGCCGATATCGCTTTTTTATTTCCGGGACAGCGTGCCGTCGTAAAATTTTCTGCTTATGATTTTGCAATATACGGCTCCATACAAGGTACTGTTACACATATAAGCGCCGATACGATCTATGATGAAGTTAGCAGACAAAATTACTATCTTGTTCGTATAAAGACCGATAAAAATTACTTAGGCGACCAAGAGAAAAAACTAAACATTATGGTTGGTATGACAGCAGATGTAGACATTATCACCGGTAAAAAAACAGTGTTAGACTATATTCTAAAACCGATATTGCGTGCGAGAGAAAATGTACTAAGCGAAAGGTAACTATGAAAAAGATTGTGCTATTTACAAATATGTCCTCTATCAAAAAACATTGGGAAAGTGCTTTAAAAAATTCATATAAAACCATAGTCATTGAGGAGTTTGACGAACTGACTCATTACCTAAAAAAACATAGCGGTAAAATTATTGTAATGTTTGATGAAATGAGCGTCTCACATATTGAAGATGCACTGCAAAAGTTAAAAGAGTACCCTCATGCCACCGTTTTGCTTTTTAATGCAGTACCGGAACTTCATCATGCATCAACTCTTCTTGGCAGCGGTATCAAAGGATATGAGAACTCTTATCTTCATAGAGAAAATTTACTAAAAATGCTCCAAGCAGTCGAAAACGGTCACAACTGGCTTTTTGCCGATTTGACATACTTTATCATCAACAAGTATATGCAAAATAAAAATAAAGATGAACCGGAGTTTATGTCCTCTCTAACGGAAAGAGAAAAAAATATAGCCCTAATGATAGCAAATGGGCTAAGCAATAAAGAGATTTCACAAAGAAAAAAAATAGCACTCTCAACCGTCAAAGGACATATCCACCATATCTTTGAAAAAGCAGGCGTCGCAGATAGAATATCTTTAGCGTTGAAGTTTAAGTAGCAGACAAGAAGTTAACTTGCAACCAGAATAGGCTGCAAGTTAAAGTTTTATTCTTAATCTACCACGATATTATCATTCAGTTCTATTAATAGCGTTGCACCGCCGATACCTGTGTATTGAGCATAATCAATACCGTCAATAGTCACATTTCCAATTGGAGTCAATGAACTTTCATCAACACTTACTTGATTTAAAGGGCTGCTATCAGCAGATTGAATTATTAGCGTGCCAGAATCTGTTGAATTTATAACATCAGCTGCATTAATTCCGTTAACACCGCTACCGACTACAGTTGTACCTGCACTTAACTGTATTACTTCAATACCGGATACATTAGAGAGATTAATAACCTCCGAATTTCCGATAAGCGTATCTACCCCTGCCCCTCCGTCTATTTCAACATCTACAGCATCATAAGCTATTGTGTCATTACCTGTACCGCCGTATACAGTATCTGTTCCGGAACCGCCATCAATATTGTCAGTGCCGCTTCCACCAGTTAAAGTGTCATTACCGTTATTACCCAAAATCGTATCATTTCCTGTACGCCCATCAATATAGTCATTACCCATTCCACCGCTTAGTGCAATATCATCCCCGCTTCCGCCAAGAATAGTATGTGCAACGATTGTACTAGGGCTATCCACGGTTATGGCATCAAATACCGGTTCAAAATCTGCCGCTATCTCGTTTTGTGAAGCTAAAACTATGTCCACGGTTCCACCATTTATCGCATTTATCAATGCAGAATCTGTAATAGTTATAACACCGCCTACATCTGAAATTTCTGTATTAATGCTACCGCTAAATACAAGTTTATTATCAATTAAAGGGTTAAAACCACTTAGCGTTATACTTTGTACGGCTTCATCAATCTCTTTTAAATCAAAAGCCATATTATAATCGTATGTATAATAACCTGAAATTGATTGCGGATCGTAAATATTAACTAATGTAAATCCATCTTGATTTGATGAAATATCTGCGTCTTTAATAACAATCTTATCAAAGGTAGTAGTGCTTATTACTTTGATAGTATCTAGTGCATTTCCACTATTTAAGTCATCGCCATCGATATACCCACCACTTGTTAATGTTAAAGTATTACCATCGCTATCTTTAAATGTAACATCTGATGATGTTATTATTTGAGTTCCGTTGTACAGCTCTATGCCTATTAAATCATTTGCAGTATGTTTTATATCAATATTTAAAGCATATACTGCACTTGGCAATTTTATATCTAAAGCTTCACCGTAGGCACCGTCTATATTTTTAGGCTCATCACCGCTATGTCCACTATCGATACCCAATCCATTTCCAGGATTGAATAATAAAGGATACCCACTTGTTGATGTTATAATTAAGCCATTTGATTGATATACAGCAGGATCACTATTCTCATCATCATTTATGCTAAAATCCGCTAAGTTAAACAGCGGCGCCCCAACAGCACTAGTAACATTAATCAATGCATCAGCAGCAGCAATTGTAGTCGGTGTAGCAGTTGCCGTTATATCTGTCGAAGTTCCTGATGTTGTTAGACTAATCGTCGGAAGAGTTCCACCTCCATCTAAAAATGCTTCACCTACTGCAGTCAACACAATATTATTTCCGTTTATAGCATAATACCCTGCATCATTTGTTCCGCTTGTGAATCCTACTGTTGGGGTCTCATCAGTATCACTTACGCTAAATGTAGCAACCGTATCACCAGATACTGTTGTATCCTCAATAGCAGTTCCAGCTACAATTGTGAGCGTTGTTGCGTCATCTACAGGAGTAACTGTTACATTTACCGTAGCAGTCGCAGTGCTAGTTCCACCCTGTCCATCACTAATTGTATAATCAAATGATGCACCACCATGATAATTACTAGTCGGTGTAAATGTTATTGTTCCATTAGGATTAAGTACAACATTTCCATTTACTGCATTATCTACTGCGGTAATTGTCAATGTACCTCCATCTGAATCTGTATCATTACCTAAAACATCCGCTGCACTTAGAGTTATTGCTGTATCTTCTTGTGTCTCTGCAGTGTCATCATTTGCTACAGGTGCATCGTTTACAGGAGTAACTACCGGAGTATCGCTGTCTATAGCAAACGCGCCTGCCGCATCTGTGACTCTTAAGTCAATTGCATCGAGTGTTCCACCTGCGTTGATAACATCCACACCAACTTGGGTAAGTTTTACAACACCGCCATCAAGAATATAGTGTGTACTTGATGTGTTAAAACTTACTGTTAAGATATCGCCAACATCTGAATCAGAAGTTGTATATGTACCTGCCGTTGCACCTGCAGCTACACCGCTATCTTCCGTAAAATTATTCGCCGTAACGGTAATGCTAGGTACATCATTTGCCGGAGCCACATTAATTGTCAATGTACCGACATCAGTTAAAGAACCATCCGTAACCGTATAATTAACAGTATCCACTCCATTAAAATTGGTCGGCGGAGTATAAGTATACGAACCATCCATTGCTATAACTATCTCACCGCCTTGCGTAGTTGCAAATGTACCAGGCATAACACTTAGAGCATCACCGCTCACATCTGTATCGTTAGCATCTAAATCAATTGTAGAAGTAAATACAGTATCTTCAATTGCATTAACTTCATCATCAACTGCAACCGGCGCATCATTTACAGGAACCACATTAATTGTTAATGTACCTACATCTGTAAGTTCTCCATCCGTTACTGTATAATCAACACTATCCACTCCGTTAAAGTTAACAGGCGGAGTATAAGTATAAGAACCATCAGCTGCTACAACCAAACTTCCGCCTTGAGCTGTTGTAAATGTACCGGCTACAACACTTAAATCATCACCGTCTAAGTCTGTATCGTTAGCATCTAAATCAATTACAGAACTAAGTACCGTATCTTCTTGTGTACTAATAGTATCATCTACTGCGACAGGTGCATCGTTTACAGGAGTAACATTCAAACTTACGGTTGCAGGCGATGAAGTAGCACCTTCGTTATCTTGAACCGTATAAGCAAAGCTATCAGACCCATTATAATTTGCATTTGGCGTATATGTTACTTCACCCCTTGTTGGATTTACAACCACCGTACCGTTTGTCGGATTTGTAGTAATAACTACGGTTGTAGGGTCAATCGTTCCGTCTAAATCAGTATCATTTGCCAAAATATCAACTACAACGCTTCCATCTTCTGCTGCTATACCTGAATCTTCATTTGCTACAGGTGCATTATTTACAGGCGGTATAACTATCGGAGGTGTATCATCCACGGCAGCCACATTGATTGTCAATGTACCGACATCAATAAGCTCTCCATCCGTAACCGTATAATCAACAGTATCAATACCATTAAAATTAGCTGCTGGTGTATATGTGTAAGTGCCATCAGATGCAAGAACTAACTGACCACCGTTTGCCGTTGCAAATGTACCTGCTACAACGCTTAATGCATCCCCATCTATATCATAATCGTTAGCATCTAAATCAATTGTCGAACTAAGTACGGTATCTTCCACGGCATTAACTGCGTCATCAACTGCAACAGGTGCATCATTTACCGGAGCCACATTAATCGTCAATGTACCGACATCGCTAAATTCTCCGTCCGTAACCGTATAATTAACACTATCTACTCCATGAAAATTAGCAGGCGGAGTGTAAGTATAAGAACCATCAGCCGCTACAACCAAACTTCCGCCTTGTGCAGTTGTGTATGTACCCGCTACAACACTAAGAGCATCACCGTCTAAATCCGTATCGTTAGCATCTAAATCAATTGTCGAACTAAGTACAGTATCTTCAACTGCATCAACGGTATCATTTATAGCAGTTACCGCTTCATTAATATTGTTAACTGAAACGGAAAGGAGCTGAGTTGTATAATTTCCATTTGTATCAGTCGCAGTCACATACATATTGTACTCATTATCACCGCTTAAATCCTGTGGATTTTCATAGTCTGGAGAGCTGTTAAAAGTTAAAAGACCCGTCGTCCCATCAATGCTAAACTTATCGCTGTCCAAACCACTGATGCTATAGGTAACAGCACTCTCCCCCGTTGCAGTAATCTGAATAACAGGCTGAGTACCGTTTTCATCATAAACAACAACATTAGGAGATGTGATAGCAGGAGGCGTTATCTGTGCAACATCATAATTCGCTCTGCTGCCAAACTCGGTTATACCAAATCCAAGCGCACCGTTTGCGCCTCTGCTAAAACCGAGTACACTTGACTCTGCTACTATGTCAGTTTCGGTAAATGAAGAACTACTCTCAACCCCCTCTTCACCTGCTGCCGTTTCTAAATCTCCGACATCCGTACCGGCTGTTTTTAAATCCTTAACATCCTCACCCGCCGCTGCCGTTTTTAAAATATTTACAAGACTCTCATCACTTGCCACGCTATCAATCGCATCTCTTCCGTGAATGACGGAACCGTCTGCTAAAATCCTAAAGACACCGTCATACGCCGATGCTTCAGGAAGTGCTAAAAACTTTATTTGAAATAGAGTTTTAGGATCGTTACTAATTATTTGCTCATTTTCATATACAAAACCGTCATATTTCGGTTCGCGCACAGAACCATCAACACTTACAATTTTCACATTACCTTGTGTAACTTGTATCTGACCTATAACTTTCCCGGTAGCCATCTCACACCTCCAAATTTAATTATGCGAAAATAATAACATAAGCAAATTTGCATGTAAATAGTACTTTAGTATTGATTTAATAGCACTATTTTCTTTTTACTAATATACTTTGCCTTATGAACTATATACTATTTTTTAGCGCCTTTTTGGGCGTTTTTATCTTACTCAATATGTACATATCTAAGCGACTTATAAAGAAGTTGGATATTTCAGACAAATCAAAACGCTATTTTTATATATTTCTCGTTATAAATTTTATCGGTATTTTCTGCTATATGTTGGCAAGATATTTGATAAATATTCCGGATTGGCTCTATTTTATATTTTCCGTTCCCATCGGTATACTATTTTTGCTATTTTGTACTGCAGTCATTTATGATATCTCAAGAGTTTTACTATCATTTGCACCCATCTCAGAATCAAGAAGAAAATTTTTAAAAAAATCCTTAGATATCTCATCTTTGGCAGTTGCATCAATCCTGACTATTCGCTCTTTATATGAAGCTAGATTCATTAGCATTGAAAAAATTAATATCAAAATCAAAAACCTAAAAGAGCCGTACCAAATCGTTCAAATTAGCGATTTGCACATCGGCGGTCTGATAGATGCGGCATTTATAAGAGATGTCGCGCAAAAAGTAAACGCTCTTAATCCCGATATCGTCGTTATAACGGGTGACTTGATAGATGTGGATGTATTAGGTGCAAAAGATGTATTGGATGAGTTGACAAATATGCACTCAAAATTCGGCACATACTATATAGTCGGAAATCATGAATATTTTCATGGGATAGAAAAAATCATAAGTGCCGTAAAAGATTTGGGTATAAGAGTTCTTGAAAATGAAAATACATACATAGGAGAGGACGGCAGAGGTTTTAATCTAGCAGGAGTTTATGATTTATTCGGGTATAGAACCAAAACACACATACCAAATCTGCAAAAAGCTCTTATCGGTAAAAAAGAGTCGCCGACCGTACTTTTAGCTCATCAGCCAAAATTCATAAAAGAGGTAACAAGCGGAGTTGATTTGATGCTAAGCGGACATACACACGGAGGACAAATATACCCGTTTAAACTTTTAGTAGGACTTCAACAGCCTTATGTAAGCGGACTGCACCGACATAATGAAAATTTACAGATTTACATAAACAAAGGAACGGGATTTTGGGGACCGCCTATGAGACTTGGTGCAAGCAGCGAGATAAGCGAAATTACTATAACTCCCGCGTAATTAGACTTTCTTGCATAACATAGATTGTCTCATCATTCCTCACCCGTCATTGCGAACAAAGTGAAGCAATCTAAATTATCTCTTTTTAAAAATCAGCAGTGTTTTATCTTTAGTATCGTAAAGCGAAAAAGTCTGTTTATCGATTAGTTTTAAAGTGGAGAGTTTTTCAAAAACTTTAACTTTATGAAAATATTGGACTATCGTATCTTGATATTTTGTATATGTTTTATCATCATTCTTTTCAAAAAGAGTAAATTTAGTATGAAGTTCGTCATTTTCAAACACCGCATCAACGACCAAAAACTCTTTCTCGTTTTCGCTGCTCATTGTACCCTCGGCCACATCGCTAAAGCCGTAAAGAGTATTTATATCCGCTATAAAAATTCCGTCATCGTTTAATCTTTGTGAAACTGCATCCAAAAATTTTAAAAGTTCATCTTGATTTAAAAAGTTAAGCACATCAAAAATAGCTACAACGGCATCATATTTACCGTCTACTTCGCTTACATCTATACACTCGGCATCCAAACCTTGAGCCTTACACTCATCAACCATGACCGCACTAAGGTCAATCCCTTTGCATACAACACCGTCGCTTATCATTCTATGCATAAAACCACCGCGACCGCAACCGATGTCTAAGAGAGTTTTGATTTTATACTCGTCCAGCTCCGAGCGGTATAAGTCATAAAGAGCTTCCGTAGCCTCTTCTATGCCTAAGAGATGTTCGGCTTTTGCATAAAGGTCTAGATTTGTCATTACTATTTATTCTCTGCTTTAATCACTGCGTTTATCTTCTCATATATATCTAAAACTTCATCTTTTTTAGCGATATAGCTGTTTTTGTTTGCGATTAGATAAGTTGATGATGTCATCATATCCTGCACAACTTCCAAACCGTTTTGCTTCATAGTCGCACCAGTCTCAACAACATCGACTATCATATCTGCAAGACCTATAAGAGGAGCAAGTTCGATAGAGCCGTAAAGCTTGATGATATCAACGGATACCGCACGCTCTTCAAAGTAGCGTTTAGTGATGTTTACCATTTTTGTCGCTACTTTGATTTCGGGTTTGTTTAAATCAAACTTTTCGCCTTTTTTCATACCGATAGATACTTTACATATACCGCGTTTCAAATCTAGCAGACGAATTACATCCAAACCCTGCTCTTCTAGCGTATCCAGACCTACTACGCCGATATCCGCCGCCTGATGAAACACATAAGTTGCAACATCTTGATTTCTAACAAGCAAAAAACGAAACTTCGGCGTCTCTAAAATGAGTTTTCTGTCATCAAACGCAAAACCCTCACCGAAAATAGTCTCAAAAATCTCTAGTGTCTCTTTTGCAATACGACCTTTTGGAAGTGCAACGCTTAGCATATACCGACCTTTTTCATAATATTTTTCATTCCTTTAAATATCAACATCTCATCCATGTATGCAGCGGGAAATATTTTTGCAAACTTCATTGTATCTCCGCCCGTTAAGTATATATCCATATCGTATGATTTTACTTCGCTGTATAGCAACTTTAAGTATCCATAGCTTATGGCATCACATGAATTTTTCGGCATTTTATCCAAATCCACCTCAAAGTTAAATGAGTAGTCAAGCGCAGTTGATATATTTTTATAACACTCACCCATTGCTTTTATTCCGGGATAGATAAAACCGCCCTCAAATTTGCCTTTTTTTACTATATCTACAGTGATAGCACTTCCCGCATCGACAATCACTCCACTCTCTATCGCTTCGCATGCCGCAATTCTATCAATGCCCATAGTTTTATAATAGTTTGAGATATCCACATACGCAGATAAATCTACCCAATTTTTAAGAGATTTTAAAATCTCTTTTAATTGCGGATTTACGCAGATATAAAAAACTTCATCCCTAACGGATGAGGGGTCAAAAAGTTTGGCATCTCTTCTATAATCTCTATCCCCGTCAAAAAAATGATATGTAGTATTTCCGATGTCGCACAAAAGCATTATTGAATTTTCCAGCCCTGCCCTAAAAGAGCTTCTTTAGCTTTTGAGCATAACGGTGCGTCTATAAAAATAATTTTATATTTAAAATTATGCGCACAAAAGAGAGTCAATTTTGCATATATCTCTTCAAATTTGTGTACATCTTTCATAAGCAGTTTGCTCTTTTGACTCACTGCAAAAATTGAATAAAAATAACCGCCTATATCCGTAGCTTTATATATTTTTATTCTGTTTCTCACGCCAAGCTCTTTTGGCGCAATCTCTTGCATTTTTTTATAAATCTTCCCTTTTTTTCTAAGAGAATCAACTACACTCTGCATCCCATACCTTTTTTATCTGATGTTATACGCCAAAATGAGCGAAGCCCATTGCAGCGGTAGGGACAATTTGTACCTACAACCCCTTGAAGCTACACAAAGCAAGCTTTGTAAGATTTGATTAGAAAAATATTTTAGCAAAATAATTCTTTAGTAACGGATTTATAAAAAAATATTTTGATATAATTCTGGCAATGAAAGTCATAAAAACAAAATTAAATTATTCACACTCTTATATAGTGCTTGACATAAATCTTTTAAAGATAGACTGTGTCGCTCCATTTGATATTTATATCAAAAAAGATGATGATCTAGTTATCATCATAGAAGCAGGAACTTTAATATCAGAGAGTCTATACACTAAACTTAAACATCATAAAAACTTATATATCTCTAAAAAAGATGAAGATAAACAGATACTCTCGTGCGAGAGTTTAAAACATTATATCAGGCACAACAGAGATAACCCGCAAAAAAGAGTCATGCTTCTCTATAAAATCAGTGAACAACTCTTTGATATGTACGCAACAAACAAAGAAAATATGATACATTTGGAGTGTGTTGAACTAATCATAAAATCCATCATCTACCTAATAAAATATGATGAAAAATTTTTAAAAAGCACAATGCCCTACTTTGAAAATGATCATGTGCTATATAGCCATTCTCTGCATGTAGCTATGTATGCTCTCTTTCTTGCGAATATGCTTAAATTTAATGATGACGATTTACTTAAAATAGGTGTTGCTGCGTTGCTTCATGATGTAGGTTTAAAAAAATAGACGAAGCTATCATACAAAAAGAGGCTCAACTAACGCAAGAAGAGATGAAGTTGATACAAAAACATAGCCAATACAGCGTAGATATACTCAATCAAAACAAAATTCATGATCCATACATCGTAAATGCAGTTATGCACCACCACGAGAGGTTTGACGGAAGCGGCTATCCAAATCAATTGACGGGTGATGAAATAAGCAATTTTGCCGCTATTTTAGCTATCTGTGATGTTTTTGACGCACTAACCAACAACAGACCGCATAGAGGAAATTACAGCACTTTTAATGCCCTAAAAATGATGATGCGTGATACAGATATGGTAAATAAATTCAATCAAAAGTATCTTAATATTTTTCTTAAATCATTCTTGTAAGAAAATTTTATTTTTAAATATAATAAAACAAAATAGTTGTTATAATTAGACATAATTTAATCTTACATAAGGATAGTTATGAAAAATATATTTATTTCTGTATTTATAGGTTTATATCTAAACATCCCTTTATTGAGTGCCGCGGAGTTTATTGACCTAGAAAAGGCAATGGAGATATTAAAATCCCAAAACTTAGAGATAAAAAGTGCGGCAATAGATATTGACACTGCCGTTCAAGATGCAAAAAGTGCTTCGGCAAATCATTACGGAAAGCTTGATTTTATTCAAGATTTTGCAACTTCTGATGATGCAGGAAATGTTTTTGGTTTTAAACTAAGTTCAAGAGAGGCAAATTTCGGGGATTTTGGAGCTAAAGAGTTTATGGATAATTTTATGACGGGAAACCCGGATTATAAAACACCGCCGCATAACCTAAACTACCCGGACTCACGCAACTACTTTCAAAGCAAACTAAAGTACGAAGTTCCTCTTTTTACAGGTTTTAAAATATCAAGCTATGAAGATGTTATGAACTCTGTTGCAAAAATAAAAAAATTAGAAAAATCTCAAGTAGTCAATGAAAAGATATATGAGACAAGAAAAAGTTTTTATGATATGGCTCTGCTTGAAGATTCTATTTCAAACTTAAATGTCATCTTAAAAAATATAAATACTTTGGAATCTATGACAAAAGAGATGATCGAGGTCGGTTATGCAAAAAAAGTTGATTTGCTAGAGGTTCTAGCGAAAAAAGGAAATGTTGAGCGACTTATCTCTCAAATGGAGGCAAACAAAGAGCTTCTTTATCATTATATAAGTTTTTTACTAAACAAAAAGGTAACATTGATTCAGACTCCTTCACTTGAAATAGCAATGCCCTCTATCTCAAATGACGATATACTCAATAGCAACTTAGACATTCAAAAAGCAAACAGCGGTCTTGGCATAAAAAAAAGTATGATTGACATAGCACAATCTTCGTATTACCCGATGGTTGGAGCTTTTGCAGAAATTGCAACTGCCGATGATAAATTTTTAGGTAACGCAAACGACCACAAATCATACACACTCGGAGCAAGGGCTACTTGGAACATATTTAACGGTGGAGTTGACAGTGCAAATATTGAAAAATCACGACTAGAGTATATAAAAACAAAAACTCAAGTGGGTCTTGCAAACAGCGGAATCGAACTTCAAACACAAAAAATAAGAACTGAGATAGAGAGTTTTAACAAAGATATAGAGTCTCTCAAAAAAGAGCTTACTCTTGCCGATGAGATTTATAAAAATTATGAAGCCAGATATAAAGAGAAATTATCTTCGATGAGCGATGTTATCATCAAACAATCTGAACAGATTCAAAAGATTTTACAACTGCAACAAACTATAAACAAGCGAAATGAGAGAATTTTCGCACTTGAAAAACTAGCAAATGGAGAAGAAAAATGAAAAAAATATTAATACTTTTGGCTTTAGCCGGCTCACTGATGGCAGAGAGTATAACACTATCAGGCACGGTAATAAGCGATAATAGAAAGATGATAACAAGCCGTTTCATGGGATTTGTAACCGATGTAAAGGTATCAGAGGGCGACTTTGTAAAAAAAGGGGATTTGCTCTATACGATTGACTCTAAAGAGATTGATTCTGCGCTTACTCAAGTTCAACTCGGCATTTCACAAGCTGAACTTTCTCTTCAAATGTATCAAAATCAGTATACAAATGTAAAACTAAATCTTGAACGACATAAAAGATTGCTAGAAAAAGATATGGTTTCAAAATTTGAAGTTGAAAATCTAATACTTGCGGAACAAAATCTTGCAAATATGATAGATATTGCAAAAAAACAAGTTATTCAAGCAGAAGCTAGATTATTGGAAGTAAAAAATCAGTACCGTTACTTAAATATTACTGCACCCAATGACGGCGTAATCGTAAGCAAAAATATCAAAGTCGGTGAAATGGCGATGCCTGGAGTACCTGCACTAGAACTCTCTGATTTAACAAACTTAAAAATATCTGCCGAAATTTCAGAAGACAATCTAGGTCTCATAAAAGAGGGAAAAAAAGTAGCAGTAAATATTCCGTCGCAAAATATAAACACTACGGGAACAATAAGCGCTATCATACCGAGTTCAAATCCTATGACACACTCGTTTAAGATAAAAGTTTCATTTAAAAATGCATACAACTCCATATATCCCGGTATGTATGCAACAGTTGTGATTGAGTAAGGTTTAAAGAATGAATAGTTATAAACCTACAGATATAGCAGGAAAGCTGGCATCAGGATTTTTAAGAAATCCTCTTACTGTCGTTCTTGGCGTTTTTCTTCTATCCATCGGCTATCTGGCACTTACCGTTATGCCGCGCGAAGAGAATCCCCAAATGGTAGTAAGCGGATCAACCGTCATAGTCGCACTTCCGGGAGCCAGTGCCGCGGAGATTGAAAAAGTAATCGTAAAACCGTTAGAGAGAAAACTAAAAGAGGTAAAAGGGGTAGAAAATATCTCGTCTATGGCGATGGATAATGTCGGAATCGTCAATGCGGCATTTTTTATCGGAGAGAAAAAAGAGGACTCCAACCTTAAAGTATATGACAAGATTATGCAAAATTACGACATATTTCCAAAGGGAGCTATGAATCCTATCATCAAGCCTCTCGATATTGATGTGGATATCCCCGTTGTATCAGTTGCGTTTTACTCCAAAGATGAAAATATGAGCAAAACAGAACTTTATGACAAGGTCAAAGATATACAGCACCGCATAAACGGACTGCAAAATGTTGCAGTGACCGAATTAAAAGGCGGAAACAAACATCAATTTAATGTAGAAGTTGATCTAAATAAACTCTCAGGTTACAACATATCCATGGGTCAAATAGTCCAAGGGGTTCAATCTCTCTCATATAGCGTTCCCGCCGTTAAAAACAGAACTAAAGAGAATGAGATAATTATGCTCGGTGTTAAAAATGCGATAGAGAGTGCGGATGATATCGGCAATATTATCATCGCGCAGTATATGGGTTCGCCGATTTACTTAAAACAGGTTGCAAAAATTGCATACTCGCACGATATACAAAACTTTAAATCGGCAACAATCAGCAAAAAAGATGAAAGCGGAAACTTTTCACCTCTACAAAATCAAGTAACACTTAGTGTATCAAAGCTTCAAGGCACAAATGCGGTAGTTATTGCCAATGCCGTTAAAACAGAACTTGAGAGTTATAAAGAGTACCTGCACCAAAACGGAATAAACTATGCTATTACCAGAAATGACGGGGAGAGAGCGAATGAAGCCGTTAATGAGTTAGTTTATCATCTTCTTTTATCTATCGTAATTATCGCCGTCTTGCTTGTTTTAGTGCTTGGATGGAGAGAGTCTCTTATCGTTACATTCACCGTTCCCGCAATTCTTGCAATTACGCTTTTTGTGGCATATCTAACAGGACAGACCATAAATCGTATAACCCTCTTTGCGTTCTTGCTATCACTCGGGCTTTTGGTCGATGCGGCAATTATCGTAATCGAAAACATCCATAGACACTTCCATTCAAAAGAGTCTGCAAACAAAAGCGTAGATGATATTATGGTTGAAGCAACAGATGAGATTGGACCACCGACAAATATTGCAACTTTAGCAATTATTATGACAATGGTGCCTATGGCATTTGTAGGACAGATGATGGGACAATTTATGAAACCGATACCGGCAAATGTTCCCGTTGCGCTTATCGCTTCACTTTTTGTCGCGTACATTTTTACACCATATTTAGCAGCTAGAATGTTGAAAAAACCGGATTTTCATGACAAGGAGAAACATTAATGTTTAAAAAATTTCAAAATGCTGTTTTTTACGGTATCCAAAGTCCTGCCAAGAGAAATCTAATTCTAGCGGCAACTTTGATTGCTTTTATTTTATCGGTACTGATGATAGCTCCTAGTAAAATGGTTTTAGCAAAAATGCTGCCGGGAAAAAATAACGATACTTTTACAATCTATGCGACATTAGCTGAGGGAAGCTCAATAGAGCAGACAAAAGAAGTGACGGAGTGTGTAGCGGAGTTTATCAAAAAAGAGAAAGAGGTAGAAGATTTTGATGTATTTTTAGGCATGGGAGCGCCTCTTGATTTTGCAGGGCTCATTAAAGGCTCACACTTTAAAAATTCCGAAAATGTAGCCGAAATCGTAATAAATCTATCAAAAAAACATCATAGAGGTGAGCCATCATACTTAGTGGTACAAAGAATAAGACCCGATATACAAAAAAAGTGTGCTTCGCTGCATGATAAAACAACAATCTCATTTGTAGAACCACCTGCAGGACCTCCTGTTTTAGCAGCAATAGTAGCAGAAATATACGGAGACAATATAGAAGGCATGAGAGAATTATCTTCTAAGGTTGAGGGCGTATTTAAAAATACTAAAGGACTTGTTGATATAGAAATTATGCAAGATGAGATATATGATAAAATAGAGGTTGAAGTAGACAGCGTAAAAGTTGCGCTTTCCGGTGTTGATGTAAAGCAGCTAAACGATATACTCTACTTAGCATTTGAGGGTATGCAGATTGCGGTTAAAAACTCGGATATTGTTAATGATCAAATTCCCATATATCTATCACTAAGCCTCGAGTCAAAAAAGTTTTCATCAAAAGATATAAATGCGATAAAAGCAAAGCTCTCATCTTTAAAACTTATGAGTCAAACGGGAATGATGACATCTATTACTGAATTGGTAAAAATAGTACCTAAAAAATCAAATCCCATGATTATGAGCAAAAATCTTCATAGAATGACAAATGTTATGGCAGAAACAGATATGGTTTCACAAGTTTATCCTCTTATGGAGGCGAGAAACATAATTTTAGAGACATTTAAAGAGAAGTATGAAATTGAAAAAATCGGACTCTTTAATCTTAAACTCACTGATAAAAATTCTAAAGATGTATATAAGCTGATTTGGGATGGAGAGATGGAAGTAACTCTTGATACTTTCGTTGAGCTTGGCGCCGCATTCATAGCTGCTTTAGTTCTTATATTTTTGCTGATGGTAATTTACTATAAAAGTTATACACTCAGCGGAATCATACTTTTAGGCTCGTTTTTATCGATTATCGGAGTTATAGTAGGACATTGGATTATGGATTTATTTAGCACGGATACATTCTTCTTAACGGCTACTTCGCTTATAGGCTTTATTGCCCTTATCGGGATAAGTTCAAGAAATTCGCTTCTCTTAATCGACTTTACAGCTTCTTTAATGAAAGATGGCAAAATGGGCAAAGCAGAAGCAATTGCATACGCAACGGCAACACGCGCAAAACCTATTTTCTTAACCGCTGCCGCGATTATACTCGCTTCAACACTTTTAGCGGGAGATGCCGTATTTGGCGGTCTTGGAGTTGCTCTTATTTTTGGAACGATTGCAGCTGTCGTTGCATCTTTGATAGTCGTTCCTATACTTTTATATAATGCGGATTTAAAAAGACATTTTAACTGATGTTACGCAGTAAAACGAATTCATCCGTTTTACTGGCAGGGACAGATGTCCCTACAACCCCCTAAAGCTACAAAACAAGCGAAAGCGGTTTTTGCGTAGCAAAAATGTTTCTTTAGAAAAAACTTGTTTTTCGAGAATTACGAGGTGTCTTGCACTCTTTACAAAGCTTGCTTTGTGTAGCTTTAGTGGGTTTGTAGGTGGGGGCATAAAATCGGCTAAAGAACATTAGATTGCTTCACTGCGTTCGCAATGACGGTCATGTGTAGCCACATTGCGAGCGTAGCGCGGCAATCTCAGCGAAGCAATCTAGGTTATGAAAGAAGTCTAATATTAAAGTCTAGCGTACTGAACGCTTGAGCAAGCTTCAATTTTTAGAAGTTCGCTCAAAGTAGTGTCGCTTATAATATTATCGACTAAAATAACGGCAAGAGCCTGTTTTTTATCATTTCTAGCAAGTGAAAAATCGGCAATATTTACATTGTGTTTTGCTAAAGTCGTACCGATATTTCCGATAACGCCCGGAACATCTTGATTTTTAAGTATTATCATATCGCCTTTTATTGCGACTTCTATATCAAATCCATCGATTGAAACAATTCTAAAAATATTATCGTCAAAAATTGTAGCACTAATCGTTGTAGTTCCGCCCTCGGCAGTAGTCAACTTTATAGTAATTAAATTTTTATAAACAGAAGAGTCGTTTAGAGCTTCAAACTCAATTTTAATACCTTTCTCTTTTGCTATAAAATCAGCATTTACATAGTTAATAGTATCATCGCTGATTTGACTCATTGCGCCAACTGCTACAAAAGTGGCAAGCGAATCAACATATTTAGCTATTTCACCTTGTCCGCTAACTTTTATAGCAACGATTTGAGATTTGTTAAGCTGAGACTCCAAGAAACCGATTTTTTGTCCCATTTCTAAGAACGGTTTTACAAAAGATGGTATTTTACTCTCATCTATCGGCAGATTCATAGCATGTGGATATGATATCCCCTTGACGGCAGAAATTGCATTTGCGGCAGCTTGAACTCCAATATTGTATTGAGATTCATAAGTATTAGCACCCAAGTGAGGAGAAACAGTAACATTATCAAGATCAAGAAGCGGATTGTTAGTTGCAGGCTCTTTTACAAAAACATCAATACCTGCAAAACGAATTTTACCGCTTTTTAAACCTGCATAAAGTGCCTCTTCATTATAAAGACCGCCTCTAGCACAGTTAATCAAAACTACGCCGTCTTTCATTTTAGCAATCTCTGCGGCATCAATCATATTCGTAGTCTCTTTATTTTTAGGAGTATGAATTGTGATAATATCACATGCTAAGATATCTTCAAAATTTTTAGTATAAACCA
>Ga0074197_1000205_pt1 | contig 86364 bp, 83 predicted proteins | sample EPASupsiteSAE305_FD_64526 | JGI IMG/M metagenome (GOLD analysis project Ga0074197, IMG submission 64526) | Bioremediated contaminated groundwater microbial communities from EPA Superfund site, New Mexico - SAE3-05 reassembly with SPADES | ecosystem: Environmental > Aquatic > Deep subsurface >... | reverse complement strand
GCGGCGCAGTGCGCCACCACGGCGGGCTTGAGGGCAGCCAGCACCCGCTGCACCGACACGAGATCGGTGATATCGATCTCCGGCAGGTCCACCCCCCGCCCCCGTTCGCCCAACAGCGACAGCAGATCGGCCCCCAACATCCCCTTGGCGCCCACTACCAGGATCATAGGGCACCTCCGTACTGCTGTTGGTAGTAGTCGCGGTAGCTACCGCTGGTCACCTCGGCCACCCATTCCTGGTGCGCTAGGTACCAATCGATAGTCTCGGCGATACCAGTCTCAAAGCTGTAGGCCGGCGACCAGCCTAGGTCCGATTTCAGCCTTGAGGCATCGATGGCGTAGCGCCGGTCATGACCGGGGCGGTCCTTGACAAAGGTGATCAGTTGCCGGTTGCTGCCCGGCTCGCGACCTAACCGGCTGTCCAGCAGGTCGCAAACCAGCTCGACGATGGCGATGTTCTGCCACTCGTTGTTACCGCCGATGTTGTAGACCGAACCAGGCTCCGCCCCCTTCAGCACACATTCGATGGCTGCTGAGTGATCCTGGACATGCAGCCAGTCCCGGACATTTGTGCCGTCACCGTAGACCGGCAGCGGCTTGTTGGCGATGATGTTGGCGATCAATAACGGGATCAGCTTTTCCGGGAAGTGGAAGGGACCGTAGTTGTTGGAACAGCGGGTGATCAGGGTTGGCATGCCGAAGGTTTCATGGTAGGCACGCACCAGCAGATCAGCCCCGGCCTTACTGGCCGAGTAGGGCGAATTGGCAGCTAGAGGAGTTTCCTCCGTAAAATAGCCGCTCGCGCCGAGACTGCCATAGACCTCGTCGGTGGATATCTGGTAAAAGCGGAAATCCTTGACCGTGCCTGACTGCCAGTGTTTGCGGCTCTCCTCCAACAGCACCTGGGTGCCCAGCACGTTGGTGCGCACAAAGATCTCCGGCCCGCTGATCGAACGATCCACATGGGACTCGGCCGCAAAATGCACCACGGCATCAACCTTCTCTTCCGTCAGGATCGAGGCCACCAGGGCGGCATCGGCAATATCTCCTCTGACAAAGCGGTAGTTGGGGTTCTGCTCAACTGTGGTCAGATTTTTGAGATTGCCGGCATAGGTCAGCAGATCAAGATTGATCAAACGGCAGGATGGGTTGCCATTGAGAAAACGATGAATAAAGTTGGAGCCGATGAATCCGGCTCCGCCGGTCACCAGCACTGACGAAGGACTAAAAACAGCTGTTTTCATGTACCTTTTCTCCGGATTTACCTTGAAATAAGATCGAACTATCTACCACAACCAGTACCATTGGTGCACTAAAACCGGTCAGCTGTTCATGGCTCGTCCGCCTCAGTGGCCAGTTCATATTTAGCCAGCTTATAACGGAACGAGCGGAACGACATCCCCAGCAGTTCGGCAGCCTTCTTTTTGACCCCGCTGGATTTTTCAAGCGCCTTAAGCAGATACTGTTTTTCAAGCTGTTCAAGGGCCGGCTCCAGGGCAATCCCCTCATCAGGGATGGCAACCGGGGAGTGCAGATCGAAACGTTTGGCACTACCCCTAACATGTGCCGGCAAGCTTTCGAGGGTGATCCTGTCCCTGCTTAAGACCAGGCTGCGTTCAACAATGTTTTCCAGTTCACGCACATTGCCAGGAAACTGGTAGTTCATCAGGCATTTCAGGGCCTCACTGGTGATGATGCCACTACCGCCAGCGATCAATCCATGTTTGGTGGCAAGATGTTCGATCAAGAGCGGAATATCTTCGATCCGCTCCCGCAGCGGCGGCATGGTTACCTGTACGACGTTGATCCGGTAGTAGAGATCCTCGCGGAAACTGCCCTCCTTGACCTGCTCCGCCAGATCACGGTTGGAGGCAGCCAACACCCGCACATCAACCTTTTTGACGGCTGAGCCGCCTACCCGGCGCACTTCGCGCTCCTGCAGAACCCGCAACAGCCTGGTCTGCATCGCCAACGGCAGCTCACCGATCTCGTCCAGAAAGAGTGTGCCCCCCTGGGCCTGCTCGAACAGGCCGGCACGCTCGCCAACGGCGCCGGTAAAGGCGCCCTTGGCATGGCCAAACAGTTCGCTCTCGATCAGGGTTTCCGGTATGGCGCCGCAATTAACCGCCACGAAAGGTTTGTTTTTGCGTGGACTGTTGTCATGAACCGCCCGGGCAGCCAACTCCTTGCCGGTGCCGCTCTCGCCGAGGATCAGCACCGTACTGGCGCTGTCGGCAACCTTGGATAACAGGGCAAACAACTCCCGCATACGCGGAGAGGTACCGATCAGATTGCCAAACCCGGCACAAACCTTGGCCTTCTCGCGCAGCATGACATTTTCACGTTTCAGGTCACGCTTTTCAAGGGCATTGTGCACCAACACCTTGATCTCTTCCACTTTGAACGGTTTGGCCAGGTAATCATAGGCCCCCAGCTTCATTGCCTCCACCGCCTGCTCGGCAGTCGAATAGGCAGTTATCAGCAGCACGGCGGTCTCGGGACTGGTTTCACGAATCCGTGCCAACAGTTCAAGACCGTTTAGGCCGGGCATCTGTACATCGGAGATAACCAGATCAATGGTCGATGCAACCAGACGTTCAAGGGCCGTGGTGGCGTCAGCCGCGGTCAGTACCTCGTAGCCTTCCCGCTCCAACAGGATCGAGATAAATTCCCGCATACTGAGTTCGTCATCAACCACCAGAATTCTGGTCTTCATAGGCTCTCCTCCACCATCGGCAGCAGAATGGTAAAGACCGTTCCACCACCTTCACGCGCCTGGGCCTGAATGGTGCCGCCATGGGCCTCCACAATCCGGTAGACCGTTGCCAGCCCCAGGCCGGTTCCGTTCGGCTTCGTGGTCCAGAACGGCTCAAACAGGTGGCGGCAGGTCTCCTCATCCAGTCCGCAGCCGTGATCACTGACCGAGATACCGACCAGGGCGATCCGTTGACCTGCGTCATCCTGTCCGTCCTGTCGCGTGGCAGCCAGCAACACCAGACCACCCTGCGGCATGGACTCAGCGCCATTCTGCAACAGGTTCAGCAACACCTGATGTAACTGACCCCGATCAGCCTTAACCAGCAGGTCCGGGGCGACCCGTGTGTCGAGTGTGACCTTCTCAAAGCGCGCATCTGCCGACAACAGCATCACCAGATCATCCACCAGATCAGCCAGTCTGAACTGTTCAAAGCGCGGTACCGCGGGACGGGCATAGGCCAGAAAATCGGTGATCAAGCCGTTAAGACGTTCTGATTCACGGGTAACAATCGCCAGCAGGCGCGATTCATGTTCACGCAGACAACCATGACCGGCCAAAAGTTGTACCGATCCGCTGATGGCAGCCAAAGGATTGCGTATTTCATGTGCCATGCGGGCCGAAAGCTCCCCCAGGGCTGCCAGGCGGTCCTGCCGCTTGAGGGCCAGTTCCAGCTGCTTGCTCTTGGTCAGGTTACGCAGGGTGACGATCATTGCTGACGGCTCGCCCTGCGCATCAAGTAGAGGAACTGTGGTATAGCCGATTATCAACGGATCGGCCGAGGCGGTACGATAACTGAACTCCCCCTGCTGCGGTTGACGCAGAAAACCTTCGCCACTGGGCAACTGAGGGAAAAGTGCATGACAAGGCTTGCCGTAGGCCGTTTCCTGGCTGATGCCGGTCAGACGTTCGAGATAGGGGTTAAAAACCCTGATCAGTCCTTCACGGGTCACGGTCATCAGACCATTTTCAAGATGCTGCACAATACTGCTGTGCAGACGCTGTAACTCCTTATAGTTGACCTCGCTGGTCCGCAACGCATCTTCGGTGCTGCGGGCCCGTTCCGCAAGATAGCCGGTGATAAAGGCGGTCAGCACGAAACCGGTCAGGTGCAGGAAGATCGTGTAGAACAATACGACGCCGCCACGCTGCAAGGCTGCCAGTGGAGAAAGACCAATGGTGGTCAGCATACCGTAATACTGCAGATCAACCAGAGCGCCGAACAGAATACCGCTCAAGGCAGCTGTATAGAGTGCCTCACGCCGCGACAGCAGTAAGGCTGCGTTCATCACAGCCAACAGGTAGAGAAAGGAATAGGGACTGGCAATACCGTCGGTGAACACCAGCAGCAGCGTCACAAAGAGCAGATCCCAGATGATCTGCAAATAGGTCAGCAACAGTTGCCAATGCTGACGCCGCAATGCAACCAGGGAGACTGCAGAAAAAAGACACGACGAGACCATCAACAGCACAACGCCTCGGTAGGCGGGGGTGTCGATGGCCTCGGGATCCTGCAGTTTTAGGATAATGATCGATGCCAGCAGCAACACCGTTACGGCGATTCTGGCAACGATAAAGAGCCGTAGACGGCGCTCGGTTTTCATCAATTAGCCGCCAACCGCTCCTGCCAGTTTAAAGATCGGCAGATACATGGCCACCACCAGGCCGCCGACGGTGGTACCGAGGAAGACCATCAGCATCGGTTCCATCATAGCGGTCATGGCTGACACGGCATCATCCACCTCGTCATCGTAAAAGTCAGCAATCTTGTTCAGCATGGCGTCCATGGCACCGGTGGCCTCACCCACCGCAATCATCTGCACCACCATCGGCGGGAAGATACCGCAGGCCTGCAACGGCTCAGCCATGGTCTTACCCTCGGAGATGGATTGACGCACACCGAAGATCGCCTCTTCGATGATCTTGTTGCCGGCGGTCTTAGCCACGATCTCCAGGCCATCCATGATCGGCACCCCGGAGCTGACCATGGTACCCAGGGTGCGGGTGAACTTGGCCACCGCCACCTTGCGGATCAGCGGCCCGGCGATGGGCGCCTTGAGGGCAAAGGCGTCAATCTTCTTGCGGCCCGCCGGGGTGGCGTAGAACTTTTTCACTCCCCAGATGATAGCGAAGAAGGCGGCAATGATCACGATAATGTACTTCAGCAGAAAATCTGACAGGGCGATCACGACCTTGGTGGGACCAGGCAGCTCGCCGCCGAAGTCGGCGAACATCTTGGCAAAGGTCGGGATAACAAAGACCAGGATCACACCCACCACGATCACGGCGATCGACATGATCGTGACCGGATAGACCATGGCCCCTTTGATCTGTTTTTTAAGCTTCATCGCCTTTTCGATGTAGGCAGCCAGACGGTTGAGAATGGTATCCAGGATACCGCCGATCTCGCCGGCTGCCACCAGGTTGACGAACAGCTCGTCAAAGGCCTTAGGATGTTTGGCCAAGGCATCGGCAAAGGTGGAACCGCTTTCCACACTCTCCTTGACCTTGAGCAGTATCTGTTTAAAAGCCGGCTTTTCCTGTTGTGAGGAAAGGATATCCAAACACTGTACCAACGGCAGACCGGAGTCGATCATGGTGGCAAACTGCCGGGTAAAGATCACCAGGTCCTTGGTATCAATACTGCCGCCACCAAACGAAGGCATTTTAAAGCCTTCCTTCTGTTCCTTAACCGTGATACCGAGCAGCCCGGCTCTTTTCAGCTGGGTCTCCACCGATGCGGCATCCTGCGCCTCGGTCACCCCTTTTTGAACGGCACCGGTACGGGTCTTACCTTCCCAGGCAAACTTTGGCATGGAACTCCTCCTTCAGGAATCGGGTACTAGCGCCGTTGCGGTGCACGCATCCCCATGGTCGGGTTGTTGATCATCTGTTTCAGTTCTTCTGGGTCAGTTGAACGGCCCATGGCATCGTCCAGGGTGATCAAACGCCGTGCATAGAGTGCATACAGCGATTGGTTCATGGTCTGCATGCCGTACTTATCCTGCCCCACCTGCATCTGCGAATAGATCTGGTGTACCTTGTCCTCGCGGATCAGGTTACGGATAGCGGGGTTGGGCACCATGATCTCCAGCGACAGGCAACGTCCGCCACCGATCTTGGGGATCAGGGTCTGGGACATGACCCCCTCCAGCACGAAGGACAGCTGGGCACGAATCTGGGGCTGCTGGTAGGGTGGAAAAACGTCCACGATCCGGTTGATGGTCTGGGCACAGGAGTTGGTGTGCAGGGTGGCCAAACAGAGGTGACCGGTCTCGGATAGGGTCAGGGCCGCCTCGATAGTTTCCAAGTCACGCAGCTCGCCCACCAACACGATGTCCGGGTCCTGGCGCAAGACGTACTTGAGTGCGTTTTTAAAGCCCTTGGTGTCGGCTCCCACCTCACGTTGGTTGACCAGGCAGCCCTTGTGAGGGTGCAGGTATTCGATCGGGTCCTCGATGGTGACGATATGCTCACGACGGTTGATATTGATAAAGTCGATGATCGAGGCCAGCGTGGTAGACTTACCGGAACCGGTCGGTCCAGTCACCAGGATCAGTCCACGCGGTTTTTCGGCCAGCTCCCTGACCACCGGCGGCAGTCCAAGGTCCTCAAAGGTGAGGATCTTGTAGGGAATCACCCGAAACACACCAGCCACGGCGCCGCGCTGGACAAAGATATTGCCCCGGAAACGGGACAACCCCTTAACCCCGAAGGAGAGGTCCAGTTCGTTGTCCTCTTCAAACTTGTGTTTCTGCGAATCGGTCAACACCGAATAACAGAGCTGCTTGGTCTCCACCGCATTTAAGGGGGGGATGTCCGCCAGCGGTTTCAGTTTGCCGTCCACCCGGATTTGTGGCGGCGTATTGGTGGTGATATGCAGGTCGGAGCCGCCACCTTCCACCAGAATCTTGAGCAGGTCGTGCAGGTTAGCCATGGTCGTTCTCCTTAATCGTCCGCCACCGTCACCCGCAGTACCTCTTCCAGAGAGGTGACCCCCTCCTTCAGCTTGGTGAGGCCCGACTGGCGCATGGTCTTGATACCGAGTCGAATCGACTCACGCTTGATCTCGGCCGTATTGGCCCCGTTCAGGATCAGTTCACGAATCGGCTCCAGCATCGGCATTACCTGATAGAAACCGACCCGCCCCTTATAGCCCGTATTGTTACAGACCGCACAGCCCCGTCCCTTGTAACAGACAAACTCCGGGGCCTCTGCCGCTGAAACTCCGGCATCGATCAAGGCCTGCAGCGGGATATCTTCCTTTTCTTTACACTCGCTGCAGACCCGGCGGGCCAGACGCTGGGCCGTAATCAGATTGACCGCTGAGGCAACCAGAAACGGCTCAATACCCATGTTCAGCAGGCGGTTGATAGTGGCAGGGGCGTCGTTGGTGTGCAGGGTGGAGAGCACCAGGTGACCGGTGAGGGCTGCCTTGACCGCGATCTCGGCAGTCTCAAAGTCACGGATCTCGCCGATCATGATGATGTCGGGATCCTGTCGCAGGAAAGAACGCAAGGCAGCGGCAAAGTTGAGGCCGATATCTTCGTGCATCTGCACCTGGTTGATGCCGGCAAAGTTAAACTCCACCGGGTCTTCGGCGGTAGAGATATTCTCGGTCACCTTGTTCAGTTCCGTCAGGGCCGAATAGAGCGAGACGGTCTTGCCGGAACCGGTTGGCCCGGTCACCAGCACCATACCGAACGGTTTATGAATCTCCTGTTTGAAGTGAGCCAACGCATCCGGTTCGTAACCCAGCTTGGTCAGATCGGTCTGCAGGTTGCTCTTGTCCAGCAGCCGCAAGACGATCTTTTCGCCAAACAACGTAGGCAGGCATGAAACACGATAGTCCATGTCCTTGCCGCCGCCCAGCTTGATCTTGATCCGGCCGTCCTGAGGCAGTCGCCGCTCGGCGATATCCAGTTCCGCCATGATCTTGATCCGCGAGGTAATCGCGTTTTTCAGCTTCATGGGCGGTTTCATCACCTCATACAGCACACCATCGATCCGGTAACGGACCCGGAAGGTCTTCTCATAGGGTTCAACGTGGATATCACTGGCCTTTTTACGGATGGCGTCCATCAGGATCAGGTTGACCAGCTTGACCACCGGGGCATCTTCAGTGGCTTTTTCAAGCGAGGAGACATCAATGGTCTCCTCGGTATCCACCAGCTCCAGATCCTCCATGTCCAGATTGTCCATCACATCGGCCAGGGAGGCGGACTGATCGTAGTACTTGTCGATGGCCCCTCTGATATCAGACTCCGACGCCACGACCATTTCGACGTTGTAGCTGGTCATGAACTTGATATCTTCGATGGCGAACAGGTTGGATGGATCGCTGACCGCTACGATCAGGGTGGAACCGGCCCGGTTGACCGGCACCAGGCTATATTTCTGAACCACTTCAGGGGGGATGATCTTGACCACGGCCGGGTCAATTTCGTATTCATTCAGATTGATGGTGGGAACGCCGTACTGCCGAGAAAGGAAGGAGACCAGATCATGTTCGCTGATCAGGCCCTGCTTGATCAGGATCGTGCCCAGCTTGCTCTGTCCGCCGGACATCTTCTGTTCCTGCAGGGCGCTGGTCAGTTGCTCCCGCGTGATCAGACTGTTTTTGACCAGAATTTCACCCAGACGGCTTGTCTGCATAACACTCCCGTTCAACCCTGCAGTTAAATAGTGTTACTCTGGCATGCGGCCCGCTATAGTAACGGCCTGACTACCCCACTGTCAAGAACAAGCTGGTCAGCGTTCCTGCTGCAACGACTTTGCCATCAGACCAACCGGTAGGTTGGCACCGGTCCAATGGCGAAAGGCGAGCTCACCCTGCGCCGCCAGCATCCCAAGTCCATCGCAGGACAGCAGGCCATGCTGCCGTGCCGATCTGACCAGGGGGGTCGACGACACCCCATAGACCATGTCGTACACTTTAGCAGTAGCCGGCAGGAGCGCAAGGTCAAGGCCGTCAATTTCCTCACCATGCAGGCCAAGGGAAGTGGCGTTGATCAGCAGGTCTGCCTCTGACAACAACTGCGGCAGTGTACTCAAATCAGCGGCCCCAAGCATGGTTTGTGAAGAAAAATGGTCCTGCAATTCAGCTGCCAGCTGACTGGCTGTGGCCAAGGTGCGGTTGACGACCGTTATGCCGGCTGCACCGGCTTCCGCCAGGGCTGCCACGGCGCCACGGGCAGCACCGCCCGCCCCCAGCACAACAATCCGTTTTCCGGCAACCAGACAGTCCAGATCCCGCTCCAGTGAGATCAACAGCCCGGCGCCGTCGGTGTTGTAGCCGATCAGGCAACCATCCTGATTGCAGACGGTGTTGACCGCCCCGGCCCGCACCGCCTCCGGTGACAGCTGGTCCAAAAACGGCATGATGGCGCTCTTGTGTGGGATGGTTACATTCCAGCCAGCCACGCCGAGACAGCGTAAGCCCTGTACCGCCTCGGCCAATCGCTGCGGCGAAACGGCAAAGGGTACATAAACACAATCCATGCCTAGCGCCTGAAAAGCGGCGTTTTGCATCTGCGGTGAACGGGAATGAGCCACCGGCCAGCCGATGATACCATAGACCCTGGTGGTTCCCTGTATCGTCATCTGCATCACACTCCTCCCTCCCCCTGCAACGGCAGACCGTAACGTCTGCGCAGCTGTGTCACCGCCTCACCCCAAGCCGGCACCATTCGCTGAACAGCATCCAGCATGGGTCCCGCCTGCGCTCCCCTGCCGCTGCGAGCAAGCTCTTCAGCTGCCTGCAACAACGAATGGGCAGTGATCATCACCGCCTTCTCGGTGTCCTGATCGATCAGCCAGCCCTGATTCATGGTGATGCGGTGCAGGGTTTGCATACGCCAAAATTCAGCAGCATCAAACACCGCACCTGGAACACCGTCACTGGGCAACCAGAAGACGATCCCCTGTGGCACGGGGTCACGTCTACCCCAGTCAACCGAATGCCGTGTCGAGTAGTCAATCAGCACCGGACGTTCCGTCTGAAGCCGGCCGGCCAGTGAGGTAAAGAGTTGCGGAGCTGTCTGGCCCTGTTGCAGGATAGCACTGAACGGACTCTGCAACCTCGGCAACTCGTCTCGATACCAATCAAAGACCAGGTGCGGAATGTGCGGCAGGTCAACGTCCTCACGCAGTCGCTCCACGGACTGCAGATACCAGAGCGGAAAGGCGCCACTATCGCCCCAGGTAAACAATACCGCCTGTTCCGGCAGCGAACGCAAGCTGTTGACGGCGTAATCCTGTGCGCTGTAGTTGCGCTGTTGATCATTGTCACCATAATTGGCTGCCAGTTGGGAAAACGGCAGCAACAACAAAAACAGGAGCACCAGCAACCGATGCTGCCAGCCGTAGCGCTCGGGAGCCTCAGCCCTGGTTATGCCGCGACTGAGCACGGTGTGCAACCCAACGGCGATCAGCGCCGCAGCCAGCAGGTAGAGTGGTGTATAAAACTCTTCTGTCAGAAAAATTGATTCGGCCCGCGGATTGAAAAAACCAACAATTACCGACCAAAAACAGAGCAGGGCAACACCACAGGCCAGCACAAAGGGCCGCTTAGACTGCCAGCTGGCCACAACGCCGGCCACCAGAAACAACAGACCGATCCAGCCGAATTCTTGGGGGATGGAAAAGCCTGCCAGCTGTTTCAGCAGCAGTGACAGATCACGCAGATGGGGCTCTTCAGGATAACCCCGCCGCAGGACATGCCACAGAAAACGGGACAGACTGTCGGGGTCGCCCCAGTTTTGTAACGGCTGCGCAGCGGCACGCAGCGGCAGATACAGTTGCACCGCGCCGCCGGCCAGTGCAAAGGCCATTGTCAGCAAGAGCTCCCGAAAACGTAGCAACAGGCGCAGTTCGGTAACAGCCACAAACAACAGCCAGGCCGGCACCAGCAGGATGATCGTCTGATGAGCGCCGCTGGCCAAGCCGGTCAGAAAGCCCACACCGTACCACCAGGCCGGCCGTTCGCCACCAGCCACATACTCCTCGCGCCAGCGCAGCAAAAACAGGAAACACAGTGCCACCATACCAGCCAGCAACGGATACGGCTTGTCATGGTTGGTCTGCAGCCAAAGCCGCGGTGAGGTGGCAAATAAGAGCGAACCGGCCAGCGCGGTTGCATTACGGACAAAAGAGCTGAACCGTTGGTCGGCAGAGCAGGGATGATCGCGCAGCAGCTGCCTCACCAGGACAAACAGTCCGCTGCAGGCCAGCGCCGCACCGCAAGCGGTGGCAAGATTGACCCGAAAGGCGATCGAACCAAATGGCAGCCAGGTGAACGGCTTGGCAAACAGCAGGAACAGGGGGTAGCCGGGGGAATGGGCCGAACCGAGCAGCTGGGTGGCGGTGATGAACTCACCGCTGTCATAAAAGGTTACCGACGGGGCCAGGGTGGCAAGGTGCAGCGCAAACGGCAGCAGAAATGCCGCTATCAGCCAGTGGTCACAACCGCTGCATACACGGCTTCTCACGGCTCAGCCCCTTGTTCTGCAGCCTGGGTGCGCAACGTGCGTAATGACAGTCCAGCTGACCAGAGGTGGTAAAAACCGGCCATGATAACCGGAAAGAAACCGACGCCGTGAATCACCAGAGCGATACTAACCGCCTGGCTGTCCGGCAGTTGAAAGGCGGACAAAGCGGTGTAGCAGGCCACATGATAGGTGCCGATATAGCCCGGCGCCGATGGGATCATCACGGCAAACACCAGCAGCACCATGATGAAAAAGGAGGCGGTCAGCGGCAGGTGCAGGCCAAACCCGCGCAACACCAGATGGATCGGCAGGGTGGCTAAAATCCAGATCAGGGCTGAGCAGATCATGATCAGCAGCAGGTTGCTGCGGCCCGGAGCCAGACGCAACCCTTCCAAAAACGAACCGGCCAGCGGGATCAGACGTTCCTTGAACCGTTGTGAAAAAGGCTGCGTCAGCAGTGCCAGCAGCTTCAGTGCCTGCATCGACCGGAGCTTAAGAAACAGCAAAAATGAAGCTGCGCCGAGATATACCACCAGGGTGGTGATGCCCCCCGCCCGCAACAACGCCGCCACCCGCTCCATGCCGGGTGGCAGCTGCAGCGTCAGCAGCACCAGCACCAGCATCACCATCAGGCAAAAGCCGTCCAGCATCCGATCGATCACCAGAGAGGCAAAGACCGGCGTGACCTTGAGTTGTTCACGCCTCGCCAGCAGCCAGACCCGAACAATCTCGCCCAGCCTGGCCGGGAAAAGGTTGTTGGCCATATAGCCGATAATGGTGGCCGCATACAGAGAACCGAGCGCAATCGGACGTTCATGCAACAACAATAAACGCCAGCGCAGCGCCCGCAGCCAATAGCTGACAAAGGTCAGCCCAATTGCCGCCAGCAGGTAGCGCCAATCCAGATCTGCCAGGGCATCCAGCAGTTGCCGACCATCGATCTTGCGTAGCAGCGCTGCCAGCAATAGTAGACTGACGGCAAAACCGACCCACAACAGCAGCGTGCTGCGCTTCATACAGTCTGCCTTGCCGGTAGACCGGCAGCCAAGAGTGACCTGGCTGCGGCCACGTCACGACCGATCTGTTGTTTGAGCGTGTCAGCATCAGGAAAGCGGACCAGATCACGCAAGCGGCCGGCGAACTGAATCGTCAGTTCCTCTCCGTAGAGCGTCCCATCGAAATCAAAGATAAACACCTCGATCGTCCGCTGATCGCCACCAAAGGTGGGGTTATTGCCGATGCTACAGGCCCCCATATGCAGTTCACCGGTCACCTCAACCCAGACGGCATACACCCCATCGGCCGGCAACAACTGATTATCAGTAACAATATTGGCCGTAGGAAAACCAAGCGAACGGCCGATCTCACGGCCTGCCACCACCTGGCCGCTGATGCTGTGGTAACGCCCCAAAATAGGTGGCACCGCCGCCACCTCACCGCTGAGCACCAGCCGTCGCACCGTACTGCTGCTGAAGACCAGCTCGCCCTCACCCACCGGTTCAAGCACCTCCAGCTGAAAACCCAGCTCACCAGCCAGGCGCTCCAACAGCGCCTCATTGCCCTCGCGGCCCCGGCCGAAGGCATAATCATGGCCGACCACCAGCCGTTGCATGCCGAGTCCCGCCACCAGGATATCCCGCACGAACCGTTCGGCAGGCAGCGCAGCAAACTGCCGATCAAAGGGGATCACCACCAGCAGATCCAGGTCATTTTCTGCAATCAGGGCACGCTTCTGGGCAGGGGTGGTAATCATGGGCGGAGCACAGCCGGGTTTAAGCAGCTGCAAGGGATGAGGATCAAAGGTCAGGACAACTGACTGACACTGCTGTTCTGTGGCAGAAGTGGCAACACGGCGAAATATTTCGCGATGCCCACGATGGACCCCGTCAAAATTACCGATGGTCACGACGGACCGCTCGGCGAGTGGACGACTGAAATCTGCAGTGGTTATGGTACGCATAGGCTGCAACTTATCGCATACTTTAACGGTCCAGACAACCCTTGTTCCCTTGACAAACGCAAGCAGGCGGTTCAATAATCACGCTCTCTGTGTATACACTTTTTATGCTGGAGCCTGTCATGAAAGTAGAGAGTGATTTTCTGGTGATCGGCAGCGGTATTGCCGGCCTTTCCTTTGCGCTGCAAGCGGCCACTCATGGGCAGGTTGCCATCATTACCAAACGGGAGATTGCCGAATCGGCAACCCGCTATGCCCAGGGGGGGATCGCCTCGGTCTTCTCCACCGAAGACTCTTTTGACGCCCATGTTCAGGACACCATGGTGGCCGGGGCCGGCATCTGTCACGAGGATGTGGTGCGGATGGTGGTGGAGGAAGGCCCCCACACCATCCGCAACCTGATTGAGTGGGGGGTTAAATTCACCACCACCACCAAAGGTGATGAATACGACCTGACCCGTGAGGGGGGCCACAGTGCCCGCCGTATCCTGCACGCTGAGGACATCACCGGCCGTGAGATCGAACGGGCCCTGGTGGAGGCCGCTCGGCAGCATCCCAACATCGAGATCTACGAGTACCACATCGCTATCGACCTGATCACCTGCGCCAAGATCGCCCGGCAACCGGTCAGAGACAACTGCTGCAAAGGCGCTCATGTACTTGACATTAAGGGCAACAAGGTACTGACCTTCGCCTCCCGCACCACCTTGCTGGCCAGCGGCGGCGCCGGCAAGGTCTACCTGTACACCTGCAACCCCGATGTGGCCTCCGGTGACGGCGTGGCCATGGCGTACCGGGCCGGGGCTACCGTTGCCAACATGGAATTCATGCAGTTCCACCCGACCACCCTGTTTCACCCCCATGCCAAGTCGTTTCTGATCTCCGAAGCGGTGCGAGGCGAAGGCGCAATCCTGCGACGCCGTGACGGCACCGCCTTCATGGAGAAATACCACCACCTGAAAGACTTGGCACCGCGTGATATCGTGGCCCGGGCCATCGACAACGAAATGAAGACCTATGGCGACGACTGCGTCTACCTGGATATCACCCACGAACCAGCCGATTTTGTGCGCAGCCGTTTTCCCAACATCTACCAGACCTGTATGGAATTTGGCCTGGACATGACCAAGGACTGGCTGCCGGTGGTGCCGGCGGCCCATTACCTGTGCGGCGGAGTCAAGGTCAATACCAACGGCGAGACCGATATCCCTGGCCTCTACGCCATCGGCGAGGTGGCCTTCACCGGCTTGCACGGCGCTAACCGCCTGGCCAGCAACTCATTGCTTGAGGCCGCGGTGTATGCTGGCAGGGCTGCTGCCCATGCCAGCGAAACCCTGCCGCAACGCCCGGGCATCAAGCGGGACAGCATCCCCGAATGGGACTCCGGCACCGCTACCAACAGTGATGAGATGGTGGTGGTCTCCCAGAACTGGGACGAAATTCGGCGTTTCATGTGGAATTACGTCGGTATCGTCCGCTCCACCAAACGGCTGGAACGGGCCATGCGGAGGATCAAGCTGATTCAGGAGGAGATTCACGAGTATTACTGGAACTTCATCATCACCTCAGACCTGATCGAGCTGCGCAACATCGCCACCGTGGCCGAGCTGATTGTGAGTTGCGCCCAGATGCGCAAAGAATCGCGGGGGCTGCACTACACCATTGACTACCCGGAACTGGATGACCTGAACGGGCAACGGGATACCATCATCAAGAAGCAGTTCCCCTGAGGTTTTTATGGATATTGCTGCTCTGCGACAACGGATTGACCTGCTGGACGATGTGCTCTTAAGGATATTCAACGAACGAGCCCGCCTGGCCCTGGAGATCGGTCACCTGAAAAAGGGGCTGGATCTGCCGGTGTTCGATCCCGGCCGCGAAAAACGGATCTTTGCCCGCATGAAGCAAGACAATCCCGGCCCGTTGGATGACGGCGCCATTGTCAGGTTGTTTGAACGGGTGATCGACGAATCTCGCCGCCTTGAGCGGATCATGACCACAGAAGAACCAGAGGATGGATCACAGCCATGATTGTCATCATGAAAAAAAACGCCCCTGACGAGTCGCTGGACTTTGTCAAGGAATACCTGATCAGCCGCAACTTCGACATCCACCAATCCACCGGTGCCAACCGCACCATCATCGGTGTTATCGGCAACACCCACTCCCTAGATGACGCCACCATCGCCCAGCTGCCTGATGTGCATCAGGTCGTCAGGATCAAACCGGAATCGTAGTGCTAACCGGTGATGCTGACCACCTCGTCGTAGGTGGTCTCTCCTTCCAGCATCTTACGGATCGCCAGTTGGCGCAGTGAAGCAAAACCATCCTCTTCGGCGGCCCGCACCATGTCGGCAGGGTCGGCCTTGGCACTGATCAGCTGCTTGATCCGCTCAGTAATTGACAAAACTTCAAAAATGCCGGTACGCCCCTTGTAGCCGGTGCCACGGCACTCTTTGCAACCAGCCCCCTGCGCCACCCGCACCCTGTTCCGGTGAATCTGCAGGTACTCACACTCTTCCCTGCTCAACTCACGGAACTCTTTACAGTGCTGACAGACCTTGCGCAACAGACGCTGGGCCACGATCCCCATTACCGTTGCCGAGATCAAGTACGGCGGCACCTCCAGATCAATCAGGCGGGCAATGGAAGACGGTGCATCATTGGTATGCAGGGTGGAAAGCACCAGATGGCCGGTGAGCGCAGCCTGAACGGCGTTTTCTGCCGTTTCCTGGTCGCGTATCTCCCCCACCATCACAATATCCGGGTCCTGACGCAACACGGTACGCAGAATTGTACCAAAGGTTACTCCTACCGCCTGCTGCACCGCAATCTGGTTAAATTCCTCCATTACCATCTCGATCGGGTCTTCGATAGTAACGATATTGATCTCCGGTGAGGCCAGGGTCCGCAACGATGAATAGAGCGTGGTGGTCTTGCCGGAGCCGGTGGGACCGGTCACCAGCACGATCCCGTTAGGACGATGGATGAAGCTGTTAAACAGACTGTATTCCCGGGGATAAAAGCCGATACTGTCCAGGTCCTGCAGCAGGATGTCCGGATCAAAGATCCGGATCACCACCTTCTCACCAAAGGCCACCGGCACCGTAGATACCCGCAGCTCGACCTCCTTGCCGTTGTGAGCGGTCTTAATCCGGCCGTCCTGGGGTCGTCGCTTCTCGGCCAGGTCCATCCGGGCCAGAATCTTGATACGTGAGACGATCGGCGCGTGCAACGGCTTGGGCAACAGATGGATGTTATGCAGGAGACCATCCAAACGGAAACGGATCAGAAACTTGTCACGCTTGGGCTCGATATGGATGTCGCTGGCCCGCTGATCAAAGGCATAGGAAAGCAAAAAATCCACCGCCGAGATGACGTGCTTGTCGTTGCCTTCCAGCTCTTTCTCACCCCGCATCCTGAAGAGCTGCTCCAGGTTGCCGAGATCTATGGCAACATTCTCCTCGGCCTCGGCCGCCATGACCGAGGCCCGGAAGCCATAAAACTCGCGCAAAATCTTCTGAACATCGCTGCATGAACTGAGCACCCGGTTGATTTTAAGCCGATGTGCCGCGGCCAACTCGTCCAGTACCGTCGTGTTGAACGGATCGACCACGGCGATGGTCAGCTCCCCTGCCCTGGCTGCCACCGGCACAATCAGATGCTTAAGCGCAAACGGACGCGGGATGTGGGAGGTAACCACATCCAGATCCAGCTTCAAGGGATCGATCTTGAGGTAAGGAAGTTTGAGACATGCAGCCAGAGTCTCGGTGATGGTATCTTCCGTCAGCACACGCCCGTTCGTACCGGGCTGTTCAAACGTGAAAGAGGCGATCAGCTGGGCCGGTGTCGGTCGTTCGCCGCCCTTATGCAGCCGACGACCAGGTCCATGGTGACCGGCCGTCAAGCGGGCCTCCTGCTGACGGGCCTGCGCCTGAAGCGTAGTCAGCTGATCCTGTGTAAGAACGCCCTGTTGTAGCAGGACAGCGGCCAGATACTCAACCGTCAGAGGGGTATGGTGGGTCATAGCATCCTAACTAGCTTGCCTCTTTACCTTTTCGTTGTTGCTCAATCCGCTTGCTGACCGCCTCCAGCACCTCTTCTTCGCTATACTGGGGTTTCGTGGTCAGCCTGGCCATCTCGCCCGGCTCCGGTGTTAGTACTTCAGCCTGTTTTTTCAAAAAAGCATCAACTATATGCTTCTTCTCTGCATAGATCATACTCTCGCGCAGCAGATCCATAGAGCTTTTCAAAAGCCCCCGGCCGGTTACCAACAGGATCAGCAACGGCACCAGGTCATGCTGCCAATAATCAACGCTGCCCTCGCGTAGCATGGTGCCGGCCAGCAGGCCGGAGAGCCCCAGCAGCAGACCAAACAGGTTAGCCAACACACGATATTCAGGCCCGTCAGACACCTGCGTCAGGGTACTGTTATTGGATTCATCAGACACAACCAGCCTCCCACCACTCCATTGCCGCAACCGATCAGTAAACCGGACTCTTTTTTAGTTATCGGAACAGAGTGGGAGATAGTTAACTGCTTTTTTGCAGAGAGAGCCAGATCAAGCCGGCGGTATCTCTTAAAAGCGGATCGGCGCAAAACCGTCCGGCGTGGCAAACCGGTTCAGTTTTTTACGGGTAACAGCACCCTTCTTATCAGTATCGATCGTATCAAACAGACGATTTTTTTCCTCTATGCTCAACACGGTTGCCGGGTCAGCACATAATTCCTGGTGTTGAATTCGTCCTGCGCTGTCGCGTACCAGCGGACAGGAAACAAACTCTTCCCGGCTGATCACGCCACTCTTGTCAATATCCAACTTCTCAAACAACTTTCCCTGTTCAGCCCCTGTCACACCGGCATAAAGAACGACAACCACACCACAGATCATCAGAAGGCGCATGCGCATGTTAGGTTTCCTTTCAGGCAACTAGATTCTTCCAGCGTCAAAAGTATACCGACATGCATCGATTCTTCAACTGCTGTTTGCCTCCGCAGTCTGATACGGATTGACAGCAGCCCCTGTACATGACATAAAACCTATTCATTCCAAGGAGGTTGGCAGCAATGAGTGTTGACGACAAAAAAGTTATCTACAGCATGATGCGGGTGTCGAAGTTCTACGACAAGAAACCGATCATCAAGGACATCTCTCTTTCCTATTTCTACGGCGCCAAAATCGGCGTGTTGGGACTTAACGGCTCCGGTAAATCGACCCTGCTCAGGATCATGGCCGGTGTAGATACTGAGTTTAACGGCCAGGCCGTACTTTCTCCCGGTTACAGTGTTGGCTACCTGGAGCAGGAGCCACGACTGGACGAGTCCAAAAACGTCCGCCAGGTAGTAGAGGAAGGCTGCCAGGAGCTGGTTGACCTGCTGGCCGAGTTCAACAGCATCACCGACAAGTTCTCCGAGCCGGATGCCGATTTTGAAAAGCTGTGCGACCGCCAGGCAGTGTTGCAGGAGAAGCTGGACCACCTGGATGCCTGGAATCTGGATTCACGCCTCGAACTGGCCATGGATGCCTTACGCTGTCCCGACGGCGACACGCCGATCAAGGTGCTGTCCGGTGGTGAAAAGCGGCGTGTGGCACTCTGCCGGCTGCTGCTGCAGAAACCGGATATCCTGCTGCTGGACGAACCTACCAACCACCTGGATGCCGAGACTGTAGCCTGGCTGGAGAAACACCTGCAAAACTACGCCGGCACCGTGATCGCCGTGACCCACGACCGCTACTTCCTGGACAACGTGGCTGGCTGGATCCTGGAACTGGACCGGGGAGAAGGTATTCCCTGGAAGGGCAATTATTCTTCCTGGCTGGAACAGAAGCAGCAACGACTGGCAACAGAAGAAAAACAGGAGAGCGATCGACAGAAGACCCTGCAACGGGAACTGGACTGGATCCGGATGTCACCCAAAGGACGCCATGCAAAGTCCCAGGCGCGGATCAGCGCCTACGAGGAGCTGGCCGCCGACACGGGCGATAAACGGGCCAAGGAACTGGAGATATTCATTCCACCCGGGCCCCGCCTGGGTGACATCGTGATCGAGGCCGACAACGTGGCCAAGGGCTTTGATGACCGTCTGCTGTTCGAGGGCATGAACTTCAAACTGCCCCGGGGCGGCATTGTCGGTGTAATCGGCCCCAACGGCGCCGGCAAGACCACCCTGTTCCGGATGATCACCGGCAGTGAACAGCCGGACAGCGGCACCATACGGGTGGGCGAAACCGTGCAGGTGGCCTATGTTGATCAGAGCCGCGACACTCTCAATCCTGATCGCCTGTTGTGGGAAGAGATCAGCGACGGCCAGGAGATGATCCAGCTGGGTAAGCAGACCGTCAATGCCCGCACCTATGTGGCGCGCTTTAACTTCACCGGCGGCGACCAGCAAAAAAAGGTGGGCATGCTCTCCGGTGGAGAACGCAACCGGGTCCATCTGGCCAAGGTGCTGAAAAGCGGGGCCAACGTACTGCTACTGGACGAACCGACCAACGATCTGGACGTCAACACCATGCGTGCGCTGGAAGAGGCCCTGGAGAACTTCGGCGGCTGCGCCGTTGTGATCTCCCACGACCGCTGGTTCCTGGACCGGATTGCCACCCACATGCTGGCCTTTGAAGGGGATTCAAAGGTGGTCTGGTTTGAGGGCAACTATTCCGACTATGAGGAAGACCGCCGTAAGCGTCTGGGTGCCGAGGCGGACCGTCCACACCGGATCACCTATCGCAAGCTGACCCGCTGACCCAAGCGACCGGAGACACCATGAATTATGCTACCTACTACAATCGCGGCCAGAAAGTCTTTCTGATCAACATCAGTCCAGATCGGGACCAATCGCTGTTTGAGGCATTTTCAGCCACGATTGTGAGCTGCGATAACCGGCATTTCGAACTGCGGCCACGCTATTCCCTGTTGCAGGCCGGAGAAGGCCTGCTCAAAAAGGGGGCGCAGTTCAAGGTGACCGCTGAAAGCTTCGGCTCAGGGGTACAGTTCAGTGGCGAGATCGGCACGGTCAGCGGCAGCAGCTTCATCCTCAACCCCACCGGACCGATCGAGATGTACCAACGCAGTCAGGTGCCGCGCATGGACATGATCGTCGGTTTTCGTTCCTTTACCCGCTCCACTCCCCTAGCCGTTTTCCACCAGGAATGGCGGCGACTGCAGGAAGGGCTTAGCTCCGGCAAGACATCGTCGCTGGAGCTGGTCCCCCGCCAGATCAACCTGGGTGTCGGCGGCCTGCGCGTTGTAGCAGAACCGGATGAGCGGCAGCATGACCTATCGATGATCTTTATAGAATTGGAGGCCGGGCAGACGCCGATCTGTGCGGTAACAGAGCAGCTCTGGCGCCGCAGCCTGCCCGACGGGGAGGGGGTTGCCACCGGGCAGCGTTTTGTGCTGATCCGCAAGGAGGACCAGCTCAAAATCCAGCACCAGATTGAACAGCGCCTCAAAAAACAGGGACGCAAACTGAAACCGACCAAAAACAACTGGGAGCTGCTGGACCGGATGTTCCGCAGCACCTAACCGTACCAACCGGCACTCGACATGAACTATGACCGATACTTCAGCTGCGGCCAGAAGGTGTACCTGATCAACATTTCCCAGACCAGGGATGAGTCGGTCTACGAATCACTCTCAGCCACGGTCATCAGTAGTAACGACAGCAGTATCACGATCAAGGCGCCCTACCGGCTGTTTTCAGGTGATGCAACGCCGCTCGAAGCAGGCATGCAGTTTAAACTGTCCACCGAATCCTTCGGCGTGGGGGTGCAGCTGCGTGCCGAACTAGTGGCAACGCCGGCAGCCGAAATCCTTGAACTGCAACCGATCGGGCAGATGGAGATCTATCAGCGTCGCCAGATGCCCCGGGTTGATGTCAGCCTGCCCTTTCTGCACGTACTCCAGAAATCCTCTCTGTCCGCTTTTAAACGCGAATGGCGGCGGGTTGTCACCGACCTGCGCCAGCCAACCCCGCCCCGCTTGAAGTTACAAGAGACCAAGGTAAATATCAGTGCCGGTGGTATCCGGTTTGAGCTCAACACGGCACCTACCCCGCTGGCCATAGTCGTGTTTGACCTGCAGGACGGGGCGGCGCCTGTCTGCGCCGTAGCAGAACTGGCCTGGCACAAGACGCGCCAGGAGGATGGTATTGAGGTCTGCGGTCACCGTTTTCTGGAGATATTGAAAGAAGATCAGGCCCGCTTGGCAAGCTTTGTCGACAAGCTTGGCGGTGGCAGCGGACGGATACGGGACAACTGGGATCTACAGGACAAGATGATGTCTGATCAGGGCAAGGAACAAAAAAAGTAAACTTACGTTGCCGGAGTATGGCGATAGTGGCTTTCCATCAGTAACCGCAACTGACGTTGCAGCTCCTCATCGGCCACCTCACTGATCTGCTGCTCGATCCAGGCTCGCTCGTCGTCGTTCAGCTGACGTACGGCAACCTGAGGGTCGCTCGCTGACACTTCCTCATCAGCTACCCGGCCTGATTTCAGAACGATTTCCCGCACCCGCTCTTCACCAAGACAGCCATTCAACCTGCCCACCAAATCAGCCTTCATAAAGTTGAGTTGCTGCATCCAGGGGGCACTGCCCACCACCACCGTCAGCACACCACCGGACAGCCGTAACGGTCGAGCCCGACGGGCAATGGCCGCGCCCACCACCTGCTCCCACTGCTGCCAGATCACCAGATCTTTCAGTCGCTCGCCCAGGCCGGTGCCATCGAAACTCTTGTGCAGCAGACTGCCAAGCAGCTCAGGGCGCCCTTTTGGTCGTTTTCCTGCCACCACGCATCCTCCGCTTGTACCAACCGCCAACGATCTGTCCGGCAACAGCGCTACCCAGGGTCAGCGGCACGACCTGCCAGCTGAAACCGGCCATCATCCGCATATGCACCACCAACGGTATTGGCAGGTGGATCAGCACAAACCACATCAATGAATATTTCCGGAATGACTCCCGAAGATAACCACAGGGAATACTTATCAAAAAGGCCAGCACCAGCAAGCCAGCCAAGAGAAATGAGTCTTGCACGATGTTCCCCTTTTGGGGCATAGTATGAAACCGGACTGAAATTGTCAATTATACGCAACAGCAGAGGAAGGAAACCTGAGATGTCTGACCATTACCTGGTCAAAGAGGGGCACTGCCTGGCGGTCTTCAACTCGACCCACCGGGTACTCAAGGCTGAAGGGCTTTTAAAGGATATGGGGCTTGAAATCCTGTTAATCCCCGCGCCACGTGCACTGCAAACCGATTGCGGGCTGGCATTGCGCTTCGACCGGCAATCCCTCGCAACCATCACCGCCTCCCTGAAAGATCACGATCTGCTGCCGGCCTATATCTGCCATCTGCAGGATGGACACTACATCCACCATCATGAGGAAGAGACCAATGATCACTATTGACTGTCGCGGCCAAGCCTGCCCTGCTCCTGTGATTGCCACCAAACGGGCCCTTGAGACATCGCCGTCCGGCGTCTGCGTCTTGCTGGATGACGGCGCCCCCCATGAAAACGTAACCCGCTTTGCCCAGACCAGGGGGTTGACGGTTACCGAGACACCAGACGGCACTGGCTGGTCTCTGCAGATTACCGGCAAGGCCGGCCTGGCTGCGGTCCCCCAGATGGCACCTGCACAGGCGAGCGGTGAACGGGTACTGCTGATCACCAGCGACCGACTGGGGGAAGGTGCTGACGAACTGGGACGACTGTTGATGCGCAACTTTCTGCACACTCTGCTGGAGACTGCAGAGCGGCCGGACCGCATCCTGTTCCTGAATAGCGGTGTACTGCTAACGGTACAGGGTGCAGAAACCATCGAGGCCCTGTCCGCCCTGGAGGCCTTGGGGGTCGATCTGTTTTCCTGCGGAATCTGCCTTGATTTTTTTAAGAAAAAGGACCAACTAGCCGTCGGCAAGACCACCAACATGTTCAGCACCGCCGAACAGCTGCTGGCCGCCGCTTCGGTCATCAGGCTGTAGCAAAAACAAATACTTCTTGACAGACCAGCAAGCGTTCTCTATAGTTTCTTTCTTTTAGAATGCCTAGACTGCGTCAGTGACTATACCCATGTTTGAAACCCTCTCGGATAAGCTGGAATCGGTCTTTAAGAAACTTCGCGGCCAGGGGGTGATGACCGAGGACAACATCAAGGAAGCCCTGCGCGAGGTGCGCCTGGCCCTCCTTGAAGCTGATGTCAACTTCAAGGTTGTCAAAGAGTTTGTCGAAGCGGTGCGGGTCAAGGCGATCGGCACCGAGGTACTGCAAAGCCTGTCCCCAGGACAACAGGTCGTCAAGATCGTCCATGACGAGCTGATCACCCTGATGGGGGGACACGGCAGCAACGACCTGGACCTGGCAGCCAAACCGCCGGTAGCCCTGATGATGGTCGGCCTGCAAGGTGCCGGTAAGACCACCTCGTGCGGAAAACTGGGCAACTGGCTGCGCAAACAGAAACGACGCCCTCTGCTGGTACCGGCCGATGTCTACCGGCCGGCCGCCATTGAGCAGCTAAAGACCGTAGGACGCCAGTTATCCTTGGAGGTCTTTGACAGCAAGCCGGATCAGGACCCGGTAGCCATCTGTTCCGAGGCTCTCAGGTATGCCGAACTGAACGGCTACGACACGGTCATCATGGATACCGCCGGCCGACACCAGATCGACGATTTCCTGATGTCTGAACTGGAGCGGATCAAGAACGCGGTACAGCCCCGGGAAATCCTGTTCGTGGCGGACGCCATGACCGGCCAGGAAGCGGTCAACGTGGCCAGCGGCTTTAATGAGCGACTCGGCCTGACCGGTGCCATCCTGACCAAGCTGGACGGCGACGCCAAAGGTGGCGCAGCCCTTTCGATCAAGGCCGTTACCGGCACCCCGGTCAAGTTTGTTGGCCTGGGAGAAAAGCTTGACGCCCTGGAGGTCTTTCATCCCGATCGCCTGGTGTCCCGCATCCTGGGAATGGGCGACGTACTGACCCTGGTGGAGAAGGCCCAGGCCGCCTTTGATGAAAAGGATGCCGAACAGCTCCAGCGCAAGATCAAGAAGAACCAGTTTGACCTGGAAGACTTCCTGGGCCAGATGCAACAGCTGAAAAAGCTGGGGTCGATGGAATCCATCATGGGGATGATCCCCGGCATGGGCAAGATGATGAAACAGGTGCAAGGCGCCCAGTTTGGCGAAAAGGAGATCAAACGGATCGAGGCGATCATCCGTTCCATGACGCCGGCCGAACGGGCCAATCACACCATCATCAACGGCAGCCGCCGCCTGCGGATTGCAAAGGGCAGCGGCACCACGGTTCAGGAAATAAATCAACTGTTGAAACGTTTTACTGAGGCACAGAAGATGATGAAGCAACTCCAGAAACTGGGACCCAAGAACCTGATGAAGGGGATGGGCGGGCTGCCAGGACTGGGCGGCATCGGCAAAGGGATGTTCCCCTTCGGTCGTTAATTTTTATTTTTCGGACAACCCGTTTTCTAACACAACGCGAGACTTACACGCAGGAGGAATTACCATGGCAACCAAGATCAGACTGCAACGCGGCGGCGCCAAGAAGCGCCCCTTTTACCAAGTAGTGATCGCTGACGAGCGTTCACGCCGCGACGGTCGTTTCATTGAAAACCTCGGCTATTATGACCCCACCAAGAGCCCGGCTATCTGCAAGCTGAACGTGGAAAAGGTTGTGGCCTGGCTCGGCAAGGGTGCCCAGCCCACCGACACGGTGCGCCAAATCCTGAAAAACCAGGGCATTCTGGAGCAGGCTGCCAAGGCTGCCTAGTCGTTAAGCTTCTTCTGTACGGCGTCCAATCCGGCCTCTGGCCGGTTACCCTAACCCGCAGAGGTACGCCAGATGAAGGCACTTGTCCAAACCATCGCGCAGGCTCTTGTTGACGATCCATCCCAGGTGACTACCACCGAAGAGATGGAAGATGACACCCTGGTGATCAAGCTATCCGTGGCCAAAGAAGACATGGGCCGGATCATCGGCAAAGAGGGACGTACCGCCAAGGCGATTCGTACCCTACTGAATGCCGTAGCCACCAGGGACAACAAGAAGGCGATCCTCAAGATCATCGAGTGACGCCTGCCGAGCACGACAGCCTGATTGCCGTTGGCCGTATAACCGGTACCCACGGCATCAAGGGGCAGCTACGCCTGCAGTCCTATTCCGGCAATCTGGACAGCCTGACGGCGGCACGTACGGTCATTCTGCGCCAGCCGGACGGCATCCTGCGCGAGTATGGCCTGCGCCGGGCAGCTGACCACGGCACGGTCTTTCTGCTGACCTTGGACGGGTTCGACAACATCAATCAGGTGCTGGATCTGGTGGGCAATGAAATATGTCTGCTACCGGAGCAGCTGCCGGACACCGACGAAGGCGAATACTACTGGCGAGACCTGCTGGGACTTACGGTTATCACCGACGGTGGCCAGACCCTGGGTACGATCAGCGACATCCTTGAGACCGGTGCCAACGATATCTATCTGGTTACCGGCCAAGGGCGTGAATATCTGATTCCGGCAGTGGCCGACGTGATCACCAAGGTCGACCTGATGGCCAGAACCATGACGATTACCCCGCTGGAGGGGTTGCTGGATCTATGAAGTTCGACATTTTAACCCTCTTTCCGGAGATGTTCCGGGGGCCTTTTGACGAGAGCATCATCCGCAGGGGACGGGACAAGGGGCTGATTCAGATCGGGCTACACCAGATCAGGGATTTCGCCACCGACAGGCATCAAACGGTGGATGACAGTCCCTACGGCGGCGGCGCCGGCATGGTCATGAAGCCGGAGCCTTTGTCAGCCTGCATCGAGGCAGCACGCCACCAAAATCCGCAAGCAGCTGTACTGCTGACCTCTCCCAAAGGGGTGCCGCTCACACACCAGCTTGCGGTTGACCTGGCAACACGGCCAGGGCTGATCATCATCTGCGGTCGGTACGAAGGGATCGACGAACGGGTTCGCGAGCTGTTTGTTGATCTGGAGATTTCCATCGGTGATTATGTGCTTTCCGGTGGTGAGTTGGCAGCGATGGTGGTGGTTGATGCGGTCACCCGACTGATTCCGGGTGTACTGGGATCTGAAGAATCAGCTGCTAGCGACTCTTTTAGTGACGGCCTGCTGGAGTACCCGCAGTATACCAGACCGCCCGAGTTTAAGGGACTGCGCATACCCGAGGTGCTTTTGTCCGGCAACCACGCACTGATCGCCCAATGGCGACGGCAGCAAGCCCTGCAGCGTACTGCGGCACAACGGCCCGATCTGCTGCAAACCGCGCCACTCACGGACCGCGACCGCGCCCATCTGGCGCAGCTGCAGCAATGATCTCTGACAGTACGGCAACACGCAACCTGGCTTTGGCCCTGGTGCATCACCCGGTTTACAACAAACACCGTGAGGTGGTGACCACAGCGGTCACAAACCTTGATATTCATGACATCGCCCGCGCGGCTCGCACCTTCGGCCTGACGCACTACTATCTGGTGACCCCTTCGACGGACCAGCAGGCGATGATTAAGCGGATCATCGGGCATTGGCAGCATGGCTGGGGAGCCGACTACAACCCGGATCGCCGTGAGGCGCTGAGCATCATCCGTGTGGTGGCCTCGCTGCACGAGGCACAGGCCGACTATCAGCGAGATTTTGTGTCGCCGGTTATCAGCGTAGCCACCGGAGCCCGGCAACGGACTGACGCCATCAGCTTCAGCAACCTGCGTGAACGGTTACAGCAATCTGAGGCGCCGCATCTGTTGACTCTGGGTACCGGCTGGGGCCTGACCGACGAACTCTTTGAACAGACAGACCTGATCCTGGAGCCGATCCAGGGTGCTGGCAGCTACAATCACTTATCAGTCCGTTCGGCAGCGGCCATCATGCTTGACCGATTACTGAGCGAACATTAAGACGCAAGAACCGGATGTGAATCACATAAACACACCATGCAGCATGGTTCCAGTAAGGAGGAACAGTACTATGAACACCATCGATATGCTTGAGTTTGACCAGATGAAAAAGAACACCCCGCCCTTCAAGGTAGGGGACACCGTCAAGGTACACGTCAAGATCGTGGAAGGTGACAAGCAGCGGATCCAGGCCTATCAGGGCGTGGTGATTGCCCGCCAGAACGGTGGCGTTCGCGAGTCGTTCACCGTTCGCAAGATCTCCAACAACATCGGTGTTGAGCGGGTCTTCCCGATCCACTCACCGATCATCGAGCAGATCGAAGTAGTAACCCGCGGCCATGTGCGTCGCGCCAAGCTGTACTACCTGCGCAAACTGCGTGGCAAGGCTGCCCGTATCCGCGAGCGCAAGTACATTCCCGTCGCCAAGGGGTAATACAGCACCGCCTGTCGATACTCTCGAAAAGCCCCGTCATCCGGCGGGGCTTTTCGCGTTGTGTTCTCCCTGAATGGTGTATCATGCCAGACTATGCAACCAGCATTATTTGAGTCGCCAGAGCACGATCTTTACCGGTTCGAGCGCTTCGCCCGGTCACAAGGCTACCACCAGGTCGCCGGCGTGGATGAAGCGGGGCGCGGCCCGTTAGCCGGCCCGGTGGTGGCAGCGGCGGTCGTCCTGCGACCAGACCACCCCATCGACGGCGTCAACGACTCCAAGAAACTAACCGAACGCCAGCGTGAACGGCTGTTCGACCAGATCATGGCCGAAGCCCTTGCCGTAGGCATCGGCAGCGCGTCCCCGGCAGATATCGACCGGATCAACATCCTGCAAGCCACCCGTCAGGCCATGCTGGAAGCGGTACAACACCTCTCGCCGCAACCCGACATCCTGCTGATCGACGGCATCACCACTATCGCCTCCCCGCTCCAGCAACAGACCATCAAACAGGGTGACAGCCGCAGCGCCTCAATTGCGGCCGCCTCGATCATCGCCAAGGTGAGCCGCGACCGCCTGATGCTGGACTATGATCAACGCTATCCCCAGTATGGCTTTGCCCGGCACAAGGGATACGGGAGTGCTGCACACCTGGCAGCACTGCGCCAACACGGCCCCTGCCCGATCCACCGCCTCAGTTTCGGTGGTGTCCGTGAACTCGTCAACCAGGCTCCATCTGTTTGCATTTTCTCCTGAACCCTGCTACAAGCGGCTTCTACATAGTTACTCACGTATCCTGAGGGTGGTGCAACCCGATGACCGACGAAAAACCGCTGATCCAGCTGATTGAAGAACATCTGAGCGCTGAACTGCACGACCTCCCGGTCTTCCACAACGTGGCGGTCAAACTGCAACAACTGCTGAGCACCCGCTCGTTCGAGATTGACGACATCATTGAGCTGATTGGCGAAGACCAATCACTCTCAAGCCGCGTATTGAAGGTGGCCAACTCATCCTACTATGCCGGCCTGACCAAGATCGCTACCATCAAAGATGCCATTATTCGTCTGGGTGCCCAGGAGATTGCCAACATGGCCATGCTGGCCTCGCAGTTTGAATGTTATCAGTCAACTGACGAAACCCTGAACCGGTTGATGCAGAGCCTGTGGGGTCACGCACTGGCCTGTGCGGTAGGGGCCAAATGGATCGCCCGCAAGAGCGGCTATCCGGGCCTGGCCTCAGAAGCATTTATGGGTGGACTGATGCATGACATCGGCAAGCTGGCCCTGCTGAAAGTGCTGGATGACATCCGTAACAAGAATGAGACCTCAGCCATCTACTCTGATCAGCTGGTCTGTGAGATCATGAGGGCGATGCATGAGGAGGTGGGCTATAAGCTGATGAAGAGCTGGAACTTCCCGGACTTCTACTGCGACATCACCAACGGTCATCACAAGACCGATTTCGACCAGTCCAACATCCTGCTGGTGGCGGTACGGCTGGCCAATTTGGCCTGCAAAAAGGGCGGCAGGTCAGTTGGTCCGGCTGACCCCTCACTTTCGCTTACCAACGCGCCGGAGTCGTACTTTCTGGGCCTGAAAGAGATCGCCCTGGCTGAATTGGAGATCGTGATTGAGGATGCTGACGGCATCACCATGAGCTAGTGCAGTAGCATCACCAGGCAGGTTACTTTTTTTTCCTTTTTTTCAAAAACTGACGCACCCCCTGGTTGTGCTCCTGCAACGTGCGTGAAAACTGGTGGGTGCCGTCTTTACGGGCCACAAAGTAGAGATAATCGGTGCGGGCCGGCTGCAGAACCGCCTTGATCGCATCGATGCCGGGGTTGCCGATCGGACCGGGAGGTAAGCCCCTGACACGGTACGTGTTATAGGGTGATTCTCTGCGCAGGTCCTGCTTGGTCACCGTCCCGCCAAACACACGCACTCCATAAATAGCCGTCGGATCGCTCTGCAGAGGCATGCCGATCTTTAAGCGATTGCGAAACACCGAGGCAATCAACGGTTTTTCTTCCGGCACCACCGCCTCTTTTTCAACCATCGAGGCCAGCGTAACCACCTGATGCAGGCTGAGACCAGACTTGTCAAGCTGCCCCTGCAGACTGGTTATGCGATGCCTGAATTCCCGTACCATCTCCGTCACCAATCCCCGCACATCCAGTTGAAAACCGATCAGATAGGTGCCGGGAAACAGGTAACCCTCCACACTTTTGGCCCCAATATCGTAGCTTTGTAACAACTGCTGATCCTTACAGATCGCGAGAAACTCCTTGCTTCCGAAGAGCCCCTGCCTTTCCAGCAGTTCTGCCAACTGGTAGATAGAATATCCCTCGGGCACGACAAACTTGCGGGCGTCCGACACACCGCTGGCCATTTTTTCCAGTATCTCAACGGGGGTCATGGCGCTATTGAGACGGTAGTCACCCGGCTGCATTCGTCGATCCAACCCTTTTAGGCGGCCAACGAGGCGAAAATGGAGGGCGCTACGAACAATGCCGTGACGTTCCAGATCACGAGCAACCTGAACAAAACCGGCACCCTTGGAAACCGTCAAACCGTAGACCCGTGTTCCGTCACCCGCTGGACGGACCAGATACAGGTACCATCCAAAGAAGCATACCAGCAGCAGACAGAGCGGCAGATACCAGAAACGGCGGAGCAGACGAGTAAAAGACCATTGTTTGGTAGACATGGCAAGGATTGTACGTACTTTGTTCCACACGTCAAGTAACTAGCTGCATTTTTTGGCCTGATCATCTTGACAGGCTCTGCCGAGACTGCTAGATACGAGAACTGTATACAATTTCACCCACGAGATACGAGGGAAGATCATGGAACGTTTCAAGACCTTACAGGACGTCATCACCTTTGCGGTTGGCAAGGAAGAAGCCGCTTACCAGCTGTACAGTACCACCGCCCAGCGCGTGAAATCACCGGCAGCACGCAAGATGCTGGAAGAAATGGCTGCCCAGGAGTTGGGCCACAAACGGATGATGGAGGCCATGACCCAGGAAAAGCTGACCCAGTATAACTTCCAGAAGGTGCCGGATCTGAAGATTGGCGACTACCTGCTGGATGTGGAAGTAAAAGAGGGGATGAGCTTCCAGGAAGTGCTGGTCTTTGCCATGAAAAGCGAGGAGGCTGCCTACAAGCTTTATACGGCAGCCGAGGCCCTGGCCGAAGCCCCTGAAGTCAAGGACGCCCTGCGCCTGATGGCGAGTGAAGAGAAAAAACACAAGTTCCTGCTTGAGTCCATGTATGACGACAAGGTTCTGGCCGAAATGTAAGCTGCCTGGCCCGTCAGGTGCTGTCAGAAGGCATCTGGCAGCACAAACGCGAGACCTACGCATGCCCTACCCTGAGACGATCAACCTGCCCTTTAAACGCTCGGCACTGCCGAGCGATTTTATACTGCATCCGACTCCTCAGCCGCTGGACAACCAACCAGCTCAGTGGATCGTGCTGCAGGGACCGAATCTGTTGCTCTGTGAGCAGGGCAACGAGCTCCACCTACCTCAGGGAGAACTACCGGCTGAACTGCAGCTGAAAGTGCCGCCCTTGGCCTTTGCCAGCTGGCAGGGACGGCAACTGCTGGCTACCACGATTTCTACTCAAACCGAGCTCCCCGAAGGACTGGTGGCGGAGCCCTTTAACGCTGTTCAGGAGCGGATTTCTGCCGATCTGATGACCATGGCCGGCATCGGCAAACAGTTGCTGCACTGGCAGCAGATGAGCCGTTTTTGCTCGCGCTGCGGCGGGCTGCCTCAGCAGCTTACGGACAGTTGGGGTAAAAAGTGCCCTGACTGCGGCAGCGAACAGTTCCCTCATATTCACCCCTGCGCCATCGTCCTGATCAGGCGTGACGATCAGCTGCTGTTGATCCGCAAGCCGGAGTGGGCACCGGGCCGCTACGGGCTGGTGGCCGGCTTTCTCGATGTCGGCGAATCACTGGAGGAATGTGCGATCCGTGAAACGCGGGAAGAAACCGGCATAGAGATCAAAAACCTACGCTACGTCACCAGCCAGTGTTGGCCGTTTCCCTCGCAACTGATGGCAGGCTTCGTTGCCGATTACAGCGGCGGCAGCATCCAGGTGGACGGCAAAGAGGTTGAAGATGCCCGCTGGTTCACCATTAGCTCACTACCCAACCTGCCCGCCCAACGCAGTATCGCCCGTTTTTTGATCGACTCTTACACGCGTATCGACTAAATAGATAGTTCAGATCACCACTTCAGGTGCAGAGGAACTATCACACCCATGGCTCAACGCCACACAACCATAAAAGCTAAACTACTCCTGGCAGTGCTGCCGGCCGTGACCGTCCTGGCGATCATCACGGTTGTGCTGCTGACTTCGTATTTCAGACAATCCACCAAGCAAACCATTGAAAAACAGCAATACCGTCTGGTCACATTGATGGCCGGCAAACTGGACGACCAGTTTGAGATCTACCGCACGGCGGTCCGCTCCTTTGCCAAGGCCGTTCCCCTGACCGCTCTGCACAATCCTGCTGCGCTGGAGCGTTTTCTCGACAGCCACCACGGCATGCAGGAGCTCTTTGACAACAATGTTGTCATCTTCAGTCCTGATGGAAAACTGCTGGCCGAAACTGCTCGCCGACCCAGTCGTACCGGCCAGGACTTCTCCTACCGCGATTACATCATCAAGACACGCGCCACCTGGCAGCCTGCCATCTCGGCCCCCTTCCGCAGTTCGCTACCCCATGCCCCGCCGGTGGTCATGTTCACTGCGCCGGTTTTTGACGCAGCAGGCCAACCGGTGGCCATTGTGGGGTGCAGTATCGATCTACAGCGTCCTAACCTGCTGGGCAAGCTGGCCACCACCACGATTGGCGAGGCCGGGCATTTCTATCTGACCGATCAGCTACGCACCATGATCATGCACCCTGATCGAGAGCGGATCCTCACGATCACGGCACAACCAGGAGAAAACAAGCTCTTTGATCGTGCCGTTGCCGGTTTCGAGGGTGCCGGAGAAACGGTCAACACCCAGGGTATCAGCATGTTGATCGCCTTCAAACGGCTTGCCAGCACAGGCTGGATACTGGCGGCACAGGTGCCGAGCAGTGAAGCCTATGCCCCGGTGGTTCTGGCCGAACAGGTAGGCTGGGGCATCGCCCTGTTCGCTCTTATCTTTCTTGCGTTGCTGATCACCATGGCTGCTTCGCGTCTGCTGGCGCCTCTGCAAAACCTGGCCGCCCAGATTGCCCGGATCGGCACAACTGAACAGATGGCCCTGACGCCTGTGGTTACCAACGATGAAATCGGCCGATTAAGCACCAGCTTCAACAACCTGCTGATACAGCTGCGCGCCAGGGAACGGGACCTGCAAAACAGCCGTGAACTGTATCAATTTATCTCCGACTTTTCAGGAGATTGGATCTTCTGGCGCATACCCAGCGGTGAAACACTCTACATCTCGCCAGCCGCTGAAAAGATCAGTGGCTATTCGGTGGATGAACTACTGGCAGACCCTCTGCTAACCACCAACATGGTGCATCCTGATGATCGCTCCATCTGGCATGACCATCTCTGTCAGGCTGATACGGCACACGCTACCGAAAGCGTCGAGTTTCGTATCATCACCAAACAAGGAGCGGTCCGCTGGCTGCGCCACAGCTGCACCCCTATCCTCGATGCCGATGGCACCCTGATCGGTGTGCGGGGCAATAACGACGACATTACCGAACGCAAGGAAGCTCTGCTTACCTTACAGGAGAGCGAACAACGCTTCCGCCTGATTGCCAGGGCAGCCCACGATGCGATTATCATGACCGATCAGCACCAGCGCATCACCCTCTGGAACCCATCGGCCGAACGCCTGTTTGGCATGGCCGCGGAAACAGCATCTACACTGCCGTTATCCAGTTTCATCCCCGGACTGTTTGAAGCCATTGAACAGGAAGGCGGTACTACCCGTGAAGGTCTGCGGTTGGAACTACTGGGGCGTACTGCAGGCGGAACAGCAATGATGCTGGAGCTTTCACTCTCATCGGCCCGGATTGCCGGCGAAAACTGCACCCTGCTGCTGGCGCGTGATATTACTGAACGGAAAATAACCGAGCAGCAACTGAAATACTTAAGTTTGCATGATACCCTGACCGGCCTGCATAACCGGGCCGGCTTCGAACACTACCGGGAACAGATGGATGCTGAGGGGCCCTTTCCGGTTGCCGTGATTATGGCTGATCTGGATGGCCTGAAGGAAGTGAATGACGGCTCCGGTCACGAAGCCGGAGACCAGCTGATAACAGCAGCGGCTGCGCTGTTGAAAGCCCCCTTCCGCGCTCAAGACATCGTGGCACGAATCGGGGGCGATGAATTTGCCTTGCTGTTGCCCGGCATGGAAGAGAGCATTGCTCGCGCAAAACTGGGGCGACTGCGTCAGCGGATTGCCTTGCATGCGGAACTGCCCGATGTCCCACCGGTGTCGCTCTCACTGGGCATGGCGTTTGCGAACGGGCCGGGGCAGCTGCATGGGGCCCTAAGCATGGCCGATCAACAGATGTATACAGAAAAACAGGCTAAAAAAGGCCCCTTGCAGGGCAACCCAGCTGATTAGCCACTCAAGACATCACGCAGTCAGCAGTTCCATCATACGGGTGCCCTCCACCAACAGGCCAGTACCCTTGGCAGCAGCCTCATCATAACTGCTGGCGCCGTTGGCCAGTGCTGGCTGTCCCGGCCGGTAGATGACAAACGGCACCGGAGCGCTGGTATGGGTCTTAAGACGTACCGGCGTAGGATGATCGGGACAACAGAGCAGACGCACATCCTCAAAACGATCAAGCCCGGCCAGTACCGTCCCCACCACCAGACGATCGAAATCCTCGATCGCCTGCAACTTATGCTGCAGGTTGCCGCTGTGTGAAGCCTCATCGGGCGCCTCGACATGCACATATACGAAATCGCGGGTTTCCAGCGCAGCCAGAGCCGCCTCAGCCTTACCCTGGTAGTTGGTGTCGATGTAACCGGTGGCGCCCGGCACATTGATCACCTCGAGTCCGGCACAACGGCCAATGCCCTTGATCAGATCAACAGCCGAGATCACCGCACCGCTCAGCCCGAACTTTTCGGCATAGGGCATCAGCTTGGGGGTCTTGCCATGTCCCCACAGCCAGATCGAGTTGGCCTCCAGTTGGTCATCTTCAGCCCGCTTTCGATTGACCGGATGGTTTTTCAGGACCATCTGGGCTGAATTCATCAGGTGGATCAACTCGTCGGCCCCTTTCCCCTTGGGCAGATACTCATTGATCTGCTTGCCGGTAATGTCGTGGGGCGGTGTGGCGGACATGGCATCGTTACCACCCCGCCAGACCACTAGATGGCGGTAACCGACTCCGGGATGAAACTCGAAACGCTCGTCGCCAAGCTCGGCCTGCAAGGTTGCAAGCAACTGATGGGACTGTTCGCTGGCGATATGTCCGGCTGAAAAATCCTCCATATAGACCCGGCCATTATGAGGCCGCAGGGTCACCAGATTCATCCGAAAAGCCACATCGTCCGGTCCCAAAACAACCCCCATGCTGATCGCCTCTAACGGCGAGCGCCCTGTGTAACAGTTACGGGGGTCATAGCCGAAGACCGACAGATTGGCCACATCGCTGCCGGGCGGCAGACCATCCGGCACGGTCTTGGCCAGGCCCACCTGCCCTGCACGGGCCATCTTGTCCATATTGGGTGTTGCTGCTGCCTGTAATGGCGTCTTGCCACCCAGTTCGGCGTTTGGCTCATCTGACATGCCGTCGCCTAAGAGCACAATAATCTTCATACCAACCTTTCCTTCACGGTAAAATGAACACTGATACTACCCCTGCCACGGCAACGCTGTCAATCGGGCCAGCGCAATCGATGCTACAGCTTGCGGACGAATATCTCCCGGGCCAGGGCCGTATCAATGGCGAACTCCGAGAAACCCACCTTGAAGATATAAGAGGGAAACGACTGCGTCAGCAGAATACGATTGCCGGGCAGCACCCCCATTGCCATCAGCTTCTGCATCTTCTTGCTGTCGTCGGTCTGAATGTAGGCGATTTCTCCTTCCTGACCTGACTTGCACTCAGTCAACGGAACCACCCCCAGATCACCACTACGTCGTGCCTCCAAACAACATTCGCCGGGAGGGATCGGTTTGCCGTGGGGGCAGGTGGTGGGGTGATTGAGCATGGTGCAGATCTTGGTATCCACGCCCTCAGTCAAAAGATGCTCGAACTGGCAGACCTTCTGTTGACCGGTTTCATCCCGCAGGTTCAAGACGTCCATCATCAGGCGCTCGGCCAGACGGTGGCGACGCACCGTCATGCGGCCCACCTCCCTGCCCTCCGGCCGGATGTACAACATGCCGTTACGTAGCTCGATCAATGCATTGCTGGTCAGCTCACGCAGCGGCTCTGCCTCGACAACAAGGCCCATGGTCTCAGGGTCAAGAAAGGCGCCCCCCTCCTCTTCAACCTCAATCCAGAGACGCTCGATGATATCTTCGGCCTTTTCTGACAATTTCATGGGTCTGTCTCCTTTGTAGTACCGGGGACCAGTTTTTTAAGGCGTTTGAGAAACGCAGGCTCCGCAATATTACGGTAACCGCAGCGCGGACAGTGAATGCCGTGGCAGCCGCCGCTGCAGGCGCCGCAGCCGGGTCGCAGCCCTTCAGATTCTTCAAATTCGTGTCCGCAGAATGAGCAGCGCATCAGTTACCCCAACAGACCGGTTGCCACAAGCAGCTGATTCAGCAAAAAGCCGCTGGCAAAGGCGATCAGGCTGACAATACCGAAGATCATCAGCGAGACTTTCCAGCCCCGTTCCTTGAACATCATCAGAAACTGGGCCACACAGGGGATAAACAGCGTCAACGTAACGGCGGCCACGGTCAACTGGCGGCCGTCCAACAGACCGGCAGTCTGCAGATCATATAGGCCGGCAGCACCATAATCACGTCGAAAAAAACCGAAGATAAAGGCCACAGCCGCATCACGCGGCAGGCCAATGGCATGCATCAACGGCGACAGGGCGTCGATCAGACGCTCAAGACTGTTGGTGATCTTACCCAGCCAGAGCAGCACCGATGCCAGCACAAACAGCGGCAGTATCTCCAGAAAATACCACTGCATGCGGGTATAGGTCTTGGTCAACACATTCGACAGCTGTGGCAGCCGCATCGGCGGCAACTCCATATAAAACATTGGCGCTTCGCCCGGCACCAGACGGCCAGCCAGGATACCCACCACCACCAAAAGCAGCAGCATACAGCCGGCCCAGACGGCCAAGGCCCCCGGCGTTTGGGCCAGCAGCGCCAGTATTACCCCCAACTGGGCGGAACAGGGGATCGCCAGTGCCAAGAGCAGCGTGGCAATGACCCGCTCCCGCACCGTCTCCAGAGTGCGGGTCACCATGGTGGCCATGGTGCTGCAACCGAACCCCAGCACCATCGGGATCACCGCCCTCCCCGAGAGGCCGAACCACTTAAAGACCCGATCCACCATCAGGGCCAGCCGTGGCAGATAGCCGCCATCCTCAAGCAGCGAAAAAAAGATGAAAAAGGTGGCCACGATCGGCAGGATGATGCCCACAGCATAACGCAGTCCCAGGGTGATAATGCCGTACTCACCCACCAGCAGCTCCTGCAACCACCACCAGGGGACCCACCCGTTAACCAGCTTGATGATCCAGGGGGCAAACCAGCCCTCGAACAACTCCCCCTCCAACAGATCCACCAGCGTGCCGGCGCCGAATCCGCCCACAAACTTGTACAGGCCGAAATAGAGCGTTGCCAGCAACAGCGGAATACCGGTCAATGGCTGCACCGTCAACCTTGAGAATCTGCTGCTCCAGGTTTCGCGTTGCTGACCCGACACATGCATCACACCACGCATCAGATGATGGACCGTTTCCTTACGTTCCATCGACAGGTCCAGATGAAAGGATTCCCGCCGCTCAAAGGCGATCTCCTTGACCTTCTCACGCAGAGCCGGATAACCTAGCCCCTCCTCAGCGGCCACCAACGCCGTAATCTCATCATCACCCTGCAGCAACAACAAGGCCAGGGCGCGTTTGGAAAGCACATACGCGCCCTGCATCAGCCGGGCCACCTCAGCAATATCCCCTTCCAGCAGACGGCTATAGGCGATCGGCATACCGCAACTGCCACCAAAACGGGAAATAGCCTGCCGAATCTCCTCAATGCCACGCTTACGGGCCGTAGCCGCAGCAATAACCGGAATCCCCAGCCGTTGCTCAAGCGCAGCCAGATCGAAGGAAAGGCCCATCCGCTCGGCCTCATCCATGATATTCACCACCAGCACCACCGGCAGGCCGGCCTCGATCAGCTGGATCGTCATGGCCAACATCCGCTCCAGGTTACGGGCATCCAGCACGTGCAACACCACGTCGGGCCGCTCATTGAGCAGTATCTCCCGAGCTACCCGTTCCTCCTCGGTAATCGTATGCATCGCATACATGCCGGGGGTATCGATCACCTGCCACGACTGGCCATCAATAGTGGTACTGCCTCGCGATACCTCAACCGAGGTGCCGGGGTAATTGGAAACCGTAACGTAACTGCCGGTCAGGGCATTAAACAGCACACTCTTGCCCACATTGGGATTGCCCACCAGGACGACAGTGCGGGTCAAAGATGATTCGGATTGTTCTCTTGTGGCAGGTGACATCGGAGGTTCCTTCGGTGCTGACGATCGTGCCTTAAATCACAGTTTTTCTGAAGCTGAACAGTCCGGACAGATACCGCACAGCTGCATCTTGTGGCCGGTAAGCTTAAAACCGTGGCGCTGGGCAATCTCTTGCTGCAACCGTTCAATGGTTGCATCCTCAAACTCAATAATCCGGTTACAGCGGGTACAGATCAGATGGTCATGGTGTTCACCCGCCAACTGATGCTCGTACCGGGTCTGGCCGCCCGGCAACGTCATCTCGCGGGCAAGTCCCGCATCCACAAACAACTTCAGCGTACGATAAACCGTAGCCTGACCGATACCAGGGTGGGAAGCCTTTACCTTGAGGTATAACTCTTCAACGCTTAAGTGCTCGTGGGTCGACAGAAAGATATCCAGAATCACATCCCGTTGTCGTGTCGACCGCAAGCCCAGCTTGGCTGCATAGGCATTAAAGACCCGCTTTTTTTCCAGGATCATAGCGACCCCCATCTGATTTTTATTATCAATAACAGACAAAGACCCTTCCGGTCAAGGTAGTCCTGAAAATGATTTTCATTTATTTGACAAGCATCAAGTTACCACTCCAGACATAAAAGCCTGCCGACAGTACGTCGACAGGCTTTCATTTCAATCATACAGCTGCACCGCCTACCCCAACAGTTCCTGCAGCTTAGCGCCGATGTCGGCCTCACGCATCATGGCTTCGCCGATCAGGAAGGCTTGGGCACCGTCAGCCTGCAGGCGTTCGACATCAGCCCGTGTGTTGATGCCGCTCTCGGACACCAACAAACGATCCGGCGGCAACATTTTTGCCAGCCGGGCAGTGGTGCAGAGATCGGTGACAAAGGTACGCAGGTTGCGGTTATTGACCCCAATCAACCCGATATCGGTGTTACAGGCGATCTCCATCTCCCGCTCGTCATGGACTTCCAACAACACATCAAGATGCAGCTCATAGGCCAGCCCGGCCAGGTCGACGATCTGTTGCGGTTCCAGCATAGCGGCGATCAGCAGGATGGCATCGGCCCCGGCGGCACGGGCCTCATAGACCTGGAACGGATCGAAAATGAAATCCTTGCGCAACAGCGGCAGGCCGACCTGTTCACGGATCAGGGCCAGATAGCGCAGGGAGCCCATGAAAAACTTTTCCTCGGTCAATACCGAGAGGCAGGTGGCGCCGTTGTCCTGGTAGATCTCGGCGATCTCCAGCGGATCAAAATCTTCTCGGATCAGGCCTTTGCTGGGTGAGCCTTTCTTCACCTCGGCAATGATGGCAGTCCAGCCAGTTGCAGCAGCCTCGCGCAGGTGCCGCTCAAATCCACGGGCCGTATCTTCAAGATCGGAGATACGGCCTGCCAGTTCCTGGATGGTGGTTTGCGCCTTGGCAGCGGCAACTTCCTGCTGCTTATGGTTGAGGATTGTCACTAAAATATCAGGAGTTGTCATCGGTTGCGTCTTTCAGAAGTATGATGGCACGAGAGACTGATGGCCGGCTTAAACTGGCGTTCCCAGCATCTTTTTGTTCAGACGAAATATCAGCATCAAGGTCTTGAACTGAACATAGACAAAGGGGGCCAGAATAATGAAATAGGCGACTGAAAACTGCTGCAGCACATCATTTAACACTAGCCCCAGGTGTACAAAAAAGAAGCCGTAGACCATAAAGGCCACGCCGGGGCAGACCATGGCGTAACTGCCAACGCTGCGGGTCGGGCCGTAGATATATTCAGCAAAGTAGTCCAGTTTTTTAAGTGTGTAATAGCCGAGCAGGCCGAACATCAGTTGCAGGGAAATCACTGCCGAGGTAAGTAGAAAAAGCCATGAACGCGAAACCGCTTCAGTTTGGTCAAAGTTATGGGCAAAACCGAAAGTGTAACGGACAAAGGTGATGCCCAGCAAGGTCAGGATCGGGATCATGATCCAGAGGCTGACGCTGGCCTCGCGCGAGATCCCCTGTTCAAGGATGGATTTGAAGCCGAGAGTGCCTTTGAGAATAATCAGTGAAATTGAAATGGAGCTGAAAAATACCGACAAAAAGATGCCGATGGCCGACACTTCCTTGTGGTGGCTCATGGCTCCGGGAGCCGCAAGACCGACGGCAATCATACTGAAGGCGAAGATGGCCATCATCTGGCTGAGGTTGTTATTGTTAACAAAATCAAAGCTCTTGGAGGTAATGATCCGGGTGGCGTAGGTGAGGAAGAGCTTGAGGGCATAGATGCCAACCAGTAAAAAGCCAAGCAAGGCAAATGGAAACAGGTATTCAACAACGTTCCACAGCCCGGGTATCAGGATAGCCCCCAGGACAAAACAGACGTTAATCGTCATGGCATAGGTCAGGGGAATAGCCATCAACGCAACTTCATTGTTTGATGTTGTAAGCTGTGCAAAGGCATCGGTCTGCTTGAAAAGCCCGTACTCGCGAATATTCCAGAACAAGAGCCGGAAGTGAAGTAAAGCTAGACCTATGATCATTGCCAGATCAACCAACACCAGCACTGACACCAGGTTATTTTGTGCGATCAAGGGGAAGATAACATCAGCCGTTGCCATCGGCGTACCGGGGTGTTCAACCATGAAGAACAGGTAGATGTAGAACGAAACAGCCATGCCGCCGGCGCCAAGCGCTGACAGAAAATACAGCGGTGAGTAGCTTTCCTTCAGCTCCTTGATCATAACCCCTCCTCTAACGTGGCGTTACAGTTGTGTGGTAAGCTCCACCAACTTATCCAGTTGAGCCTTGGCGGCACCTGAATCAATTGCGTTGGCGGCCATGGCGATCCCTTCCTGGGGTGTTGCGCAGCGGCCGGCCGCCATCAGGGCAAAGGCCGCATTCAGCAGTACCACGTCGCGCTTTGGCCCTTTGGCACCGCTCAACACATCTCGCACGATGACGGCATTGGCAACAGCATCGCCCCCGCGCAGATCGGCCATGTTGCAGCGGGTAAAGCCATATTCTTCAGGGATGATGGTGAATAGTCTCACGCCACCAGGGGTAATTTCTGCTGCTGCAGTTTCACCGGTCAGGGTTATCTCATCCATGCCATCGCTGCCGTTGACCACAAAACCGTGCTTGCAGCCAAGGCGATGCAGTACACCGGCCAGTTTTTCAACCAGCTCCTCACGGTAGACGCCCATCACCTGGCAGTCAGCTCCAGCCGGGTTGGTGAGCGGCCCCAGGATGTTAAAGATGGTGCGGATGCCGATCTCGCGCCGGGGGCCGATGGCATGTTTCATGGCCCCATGCAGGGCCGGGGCGAACAGGAAACCGATGCCTATCTCGCTGATGCAGCGCTCAACCACATCCGGGGTGACATCCAGGTTGACCCCCAGTTTTTCGATCACGTCGGCGCTGCCGCAGGCCGATGAAACCGAACGGTTGCCATGCTTGGCCACCTTGACACCACAGGCCGACACCATCAGGGAGACGGTGGTGGAGATGTTGAAGGTGTTGGTGCCATCACCGCCAGTACCGACCACGTCCAGGATGGTCTCCTGATCGATGTTGATCTCATCACGGTCGATATCCAGCACCCCTTTGCCAACGCGGATCGGGGTGGCCCGCTCGCGCATCACCCGAGCCGCGCCGGTGATCTCCTCAATGGTTTCACCCTTCATCCGCAAGGCAGTGATAAACGAACCGACCTGGGCCGGGGTGCATTCGCCGGACATGATCTGGTTCATGACCTCAATCATCTCGCCTTCGGTCAGGCCCTGCTGCTCGACAACCTTTGCAATTGCCTGTTTGATCATTTCGCCAACTCCTTAAAAAGCAAATGGGGATGTTGCCATCCCCATTCAAGTACTTCGGTGGCAAGCGGTTACTTGCCTTCGGTGATCCTTCTGATGGTTTCCTTGATCAACGATTCGGCAAGATCAGGCACCACTTCCCAGACGATCCGTTCGATAGTCTCTTTGGATACCGACATCAGGGCCTCTTTCAGCTGCTCTTCGGACAGCGCAACTGCACCGGTCGCAGCAACGACAGGGGCAGCAGCCGGCGCAACAACAGGTTGCGACGGTTCCTCAGCAACAACAACCGGCGGTTCCTGTTCCAGAACCGCAGCAGGTGGCTCAGCGACCTCTTCCTGAAATTCGAAGGTCTGCTCCTCAACCGGCACCCAGGAAGCACCGATATTGGCATCGTCAGCTGCCTGAACCGCAGGTGTCTGTGGTTCTTCAGCCATCATGGCCATCACATCGGGCTGATCCAGTTCGATATCCATGCCAGCTGGCTCCGACTCTGCAGTCGGCACTTCTTCCTGCTGGGTTTCTGGTTGGGTAAAGGCACCCCACGGATCATCCGGAGAGACCGCAGGCGACTCCTGCTCGATTGCAGCAGCAGGCGCGGCGGGTTCAAAGACTGAAGAGGTTTCAAGCGCGTTGGCTTCAAAAGCAAACGATTCTTCAGCCGGGGCAGCCTCTGAGGGTGCAGCAAAGGCGGTCGGCTCAATGAAGCTGGCCGGTTCTGCTGCAGCGGGTGTCACGGCGGAAATCGGCTCAACCTGCTCGCCGGAAGCACGGCGTTGTCCAAGTGCATGCAGCTCTTTAACCTTGGCAATGATCTGCTGTGACTCAAACGGCTTGGTAATGTGGTCGTCAGCGCCACAACTCTTGGCCTTGGCCTCGTCAAAGGCCTCGAACGAACCGGTCAGCAGCAGGATCGGCTTGGCAGCCAGGGCTGGTATGGCCCGCAGCTGTTCACAGACTTCATAGCCGTTCATACCGGGCATCAGCACATCAATCAGCAATACGTCGGGAAGGATTTCCTGGGCCTTCTGGACAGCTGCAGCGCCGCTATCAACCACCGTCAGGGTGTAGCCGTCACCAGCAAAGATGATGCCAACCACTTTCTGGATGGTGATACTGTCGTCAGCCAGAAGTATCGAGATGTTGCCCATCGGTCCCTCCCTGTGCAGGATTGCGGATTTGAGGCCTTAAAAGTTGGAAAACACTAGCATACGGACTATGAGGTGTCAAGGACCCGAATTTACCGGCCTTTCGAGCATGCCACGCCGTTCCCGCCCGACAAACAGGGCCGCCGCAAGCGTCGAAATATCGCCGCGCAACTTATTGAAACTACGTAGTCGCTGGTAGTCGACACGGGTCGTCAACAGCAGTACGAACAGGTCGGCATCGGGATCAATCCAGACCGAGGTGCCGCTGTAACCGGTGTGGCCATAGGAAAATTCGGAAAAAATGGTTCCCTTGGGAGCGGAAAAAGGCGACTCACGATCCCAGCCCAGCCCCCGCACAACACTGCCATTGCGGAAAAAGTACGGAGCGGTCATCTGAGCCACAGCCCGCGATGAAAGTACGCGCGTACCGTCCAACTGACCGCCGCTCAGCAGCATACCGGCAAAACGAGCCAGATCATGGACTGAACTGAACAGGCCGGCATGCCCGGCGACCCCGCCCAGGATGCGGGCATTCTCATCCTGCACCACGCCGGTCAAGGCCGTTCTCCCGTTACCAAGCGTAGGTGTATTGTTGTCATTCGGCACGGGGGTAAAGCTGGCGGTTTGCATGCCGAGTGGCGCATAAAACATCTGATGGGCGTAGCGATCGAGGGGCAGGCCACTGATTCGACGTACCAACTCACCCAAAAGTATAAAATTGATGTCGGCATATTTGAACCGGCTGCCCACCGCTACTCTACCGATCTGTGCTGCAGCCCGGTTGATGGCGCTTTGCATCGGCTCAGAACGGTCCAGCCCCACATCGTGCAAGCCGGAGGTATGGGTCAGCAGATTAAGGATGGTGATGTCGCTGCCTTCAAACTCGGCAAACCAGCTCGAGATCGGGTCTAGCAACGAGAGCCGGCCCTGATCCAACAGCTTGACAATGGCGGGTGTGGTGGCAAACACCTTGGTCAGGGAGGCGACATCAAAGACTGCGGCTGTCGTTAGCGCAGGAGCTTCGTCACTAAAGCCGGCCAGACCAACGGCACGCTCATACAGGATGCCGCGATGATCGCCCACCACCACCACAGCGCCGTTGATCAGGCGTTGTGCAATGGCTTGCTGCAGCATGAACTCGATCACGGAAACCCGGGCGTCTTCTGGCAGGGGGTCACTCTCGGCACGCACGTTGCTGCTGAAACAACTGAGTGCCAGCAGTAGTGCCAGACAGAACCTGCCCAGACAGTAGCGCGTATACCAACCGGCCAACGCAACCATTAATTGATCTGGAACACGGTTGCCTTCAATAGTTGACCGTCGGCATCACGGACTTCCAGACGCCAGCGCCCGACACTGCTCGCATCAATCGGCAAGGTGCTGTAAAGCCGCCAACGGCGGCCCTTGACCGGCATGGTGACCTCTTTAAATGGCTGTCCATCACGCAGCCAGACCTGAGTGACGGTTGTTTCCTGGGGCGGTTCGGAAAGGGTGCGGGTGAAGCCATACAGGAACTTCACCGAGCGATAGGATATGCGGTGAACGGCGTCAATCGGTTTCCCTTTGGAAACCTTGGTGGTGACCGCCAGTTCCGTCACTTTCGGCGATGCCGCATCAACTGGCATCACCACCGACACCAACAACAGCATAACAACCGGGAAGATCACCTTCATGAAGGCCTCCTCAGGTCCTGTAATCAGCGTTGATTGAGACATACTCGTGGGAAAGGTCCGAGGTATAGACCGTGGCCTGACCTGTTCCGAGCCCCAGGTCAACCGTTACCCGCAACTCCTTCTGTTTGAGCACCTCGGTACCGCGTTGTTCGGCATCTTCACCAGCAAAAACACCATCCTTGGCCATGCAGACATCGTCGAACCAAAGCGCCAGACGTTCCGGTTCAACCGCAGCCCCTGAGTAACCAACTGCAGCAAAAATGCGTCCCCAGTTGGCATCCTGACCAAAAAATGCCGTTTTTACGAGACTCGAATTGGCAACCGCCATGGCGGCCCGCTTGGCGTCGGCATCGCTCAGCGCGCCGGTCAGACGGATCTCGACAAACTTGGTGGCACCCTCACCGTCTTTTACGATCTGCTTCGCCAGCCCCAGCAGTACCTCGTCCAGCAACTCGGCAAAGTGCGTCGCCTCCGGCGTGCCGCTGACGATCATCTGGTTGCCGGCAGCACCGTTAGCCATCAGCAGGCAGGTGTCGTTGGTGGAGGTGTCGCCGTCAATGGTGATGGCGTTAAACGAGCGGTCAACCGCAGCCTTGAACAGACTGTTCAGCAGGTCAGGTTCAATGGCGGCATCGGTCAGCACATAGGCCAGCATGGTTGCCATGTTGGGCATGATCATACCAGCCCCTTTGGCAGTACCGGCTAGCGTGTAGCCAACTGCACCAACAGCCCCTTGGCGCACTTCTGTCTTGGGGAAGGTATCGGTGGTCATGATGGCGCTCGCCAGGTCATCCAGCGATGCATTGCCGCTACCGGCCAGCAGCGCAGGAACCGCAGCCCTTACCCGCTCCATCGGCAACGGTACGCCGATCACGCCGGTGGAGCAGACCTGCACCAGCTGCTCAGCGATGCCCAGCCCATCAGCCACCAGACGTGTCGTCTCCCGTGCGTCGAGCATTCCCTGATTACCGGTGCAGGCGTTGGCATTACCGCTGTTGACCACCAGTGCCTGGGCCTGGCCGCAGGCGATCCGCTCCATGGAAAGCACCACCGGCGCCGCCTTGACTGCATTGGTGGTAAAGACCGCCGCAGCGACAGCCGGCTTCTCAGACCAGATCAGTGCCAAATCCTTGCGGCCCGGCTTTTTGATGGCCGCTTCTACGACCGAGAAGTGAAAACCTTTCAGGGTCATGGCTATTTCCCGCAGCACTTTTTGTATTTTTTGCCCGACCCGCACGGGCAAGCCTCGTTACGACCCGCCACCTTCGAACTTTTGGCCGGCTCACCGGCAGATGCGTCATTGCTGCTGATATTCTGGAACAGCTTGCGGCTTTTTTCGACCTGCACCTCTTCCAGCTGCTCGACATCCTCTTCCCGCTCCACCTGCACCCAAAAGACCTTTTCAACCGTCTCCTCGCGGATCCTGATGATCATCTCCATGAACAGCTGGAAGGCCTCTTTTTTGTACTCCTGCTTGGGGTCCTTCTGACCGTAACCCCGCAGGCCGATGCCTTCTTTAAGGTGATCGATGTTCAGCAGGTGATCCTTCCAGTGCGTATCGATGGCCTGCAGCATCACCACCCGAATCAGGTGATCCATCAGTTCGTCACCCAGCTCTGCCGCCTTGCGATCGATGATTTCGTGAGCCTGTTCCGTCAACAACGTCCGCAGACTGTCAGCGTTCATCCGTGCAATCATCTCGCGGGACAGCTCCAGTTGCAGCGAGAAACAACGTCCCACCGCCTCGACCAGTGACTCCCAATCCCATTCCTGGGGTGTGGCCTTGTCAAAGGCATAGGCGTTGATGATGTCACCAATGGTATCATCCAGCATCTCCATGAAGCTCTCACGGATATCCTGCCCACCCAGAATCTCGCGACGCTGGGTGTAGATCACCTCGCGTTGCTTGTTCATGACATCGTCGTAGTCGATCAGATGCTTGCGGATCTCGAAATTGTGTGCCTCCACCTTCTTCTGGGCGTTCTCAATTGACTTGGAGATCATGCCGTGGGTGATCGCCTCTCCCTCCTCAATCTTGAGGAAGTCCATAATCTTGGCCACCCGTTCAGAACCGAAGATACGCAGCAGATCATCCTGCAGCGACAGGTAAAAACGGGACGAGCCAGGATCGCCTTGGCGGCCGGAACGTCCCCGCAGCTGATTATCGATCCGGCGGGATTCATGGCGTTCGGTGCCGATGATGTGCAAACCACCCAAGGCCACGACTTCATCATGTTCCTGAGCACACTGAACTTTGAACTGTTCAAGTTGTGCGGCAGACTGTTCCTCGCTGGCATCCGGATTGTTCAACAGCCACTGTTTCAGCAGGCCGTCCGGGTTACCACCCAGCACGATGTCGGTACCGCGACCAGCCATATTGGTGGCGATGGTAATGGCCCCCTTCCGGCCAGCCTGGGCCACAATCTCGGCCTCTTTTTCATGCTGTTTTGCGTTGAGCACGAAGTGGGGAATGCCCTTCTTGCGCAGCAGTTCCGAGAGCACCTCAGACTTTTCAATGGAAATGGTGCCCACCAGGCAGGGTTGGCCCTTTTCGTAATGCTCCTTGATGTCCATGATGACGGCGTCGAATTTTTCCGTCTCCGTCTTGTAGATCACATCAGGATAGTCGGGTCGCAAAAGCGGACGGTTGGTGGGGATTACCACCACCTCCAGCTTGTAGATTTTATGAAACTCCTCAGCCTCGGTGTCGGCCGTACCGGTCATGCCGGACAGCTTGCTGTACATCCGGAAATAGTTCTGGAAGGTGATGGTGGCCAGGGTCTGGTTTTCGCTCTCTATCCGCACCCCCTCCTTGGCTTCAACGGCCTGGTGCAGTCCGTCAGACCAACGCCGGCCCGGCATCAGACGACCGGTGAACTCATCAACAATGATCACCTCGCCATCCTTGACCACATACTCGACATCGCGACGATACATGGCATGGGCCCGCAGGGCCTGGTTGACGTGGTGCAGGGTTTCGATGTTGCGTGGATCGTAGAGGTTTTCCACCTTGAGCAGCTTCTCGACCTTGGACACCCCCTGCTCGGTCAGGGTGGCGCTCTTGGCCTTTTCGTCGATGGTGTAGTCGCCGGTGTAGGTCTTGCGCTTGCCGGAAAGGGTGTTGGCCTCCACCTCCAGCACCTCACCCTTTTCCAACAGCGGAATAATCCGGTTGATCACGTAGTATTTGTCGGTGGACTCTTCAGTGGGGCCAGAGATGATCAGCGGCGTACGTGCCTCGTCGATCAGAATCGAGTCCACTTCGTCAACGATGGCAAAGTTGAAACCTCGTTGGACGTAATCATCCAGGGAGAATTTCATGTTGTCGCGCAGATAATCGAAGCCGAACTCGTTGTTGGTACCGTAGGTGATATCAGCGGCATAGTTTTCACGCCGTTGCTCATCATTCAGTCCGTGGACGATAACCCCGACGGTGAGCCCCAGAAAACGATACAGCCGCCCCATCCAGTCGGAGTCGCGCCTGGCCAGATAATCGTTTACCGTGACAACATGCACCCCTTTGCCGCTGATTGCATTCAGATAGGCCGCCAGGGTAGCCACCAGGGTCTTGCCCTCACCGGTCTTCATCTCAGAGATCTTACCGCCGTGCAGCACCATGCCGCCGATCAGCTGCACATCAAAATGACGCATTCCCAATACTCGCCGGCTGGCCTCACGACAGACGGCAAAGGCTTCAGGCAGCAAGGCGTCCAGTGACTCGCCCTGTTGGTAGCGTTGTTTAAACTCGCTGGTCTTCCCGCACAACTGATCATCGGACAAGGCCTGCAGGGCCGGTTCCATCCCGTTTATCTTCGTAACGATCGGCCACAGCCGCTTGAGCTCACGCTCATTTTTGCTGCCGATCACCATCTTCACCAGGGAACTGATCATCTGCATCTCCAATCTGAAGTAAAAACCAGCGCAAGATACCACGAAACCCGCTATCGCTCAACCGTAAAAGGTCGCTTATGGCAGCCAGACCGCACAGCATCGACGGGCTCATTGTTGACAAGACAAAAAAAAACAGCGTACCCGAAACGGGTACGCTGCATGATACCATAGACAGAAGAACTGATTAGCAGCCAGCAGCCTTAAGGAACTTGGTGCTGATGTTCTTGCCGTCTTTCTCGTCGTACTTCACTTTCACGTCGTCATCGACAACGATCTTCTTGCTGTTCAGCTTGTTAACGGTAATTTCATCACTTACCTGCATCTCAACAGCCTTGCCGGATGCGTTATCCTTCACGACAACGGTGTAGGAACCGTCAGCATTTTTGGTGATCTTGCTCACGGGGCCTTTAATGGCAGCCGCGAAGGACAGGGAGGCAACGGTCAGCACAACAACAGCGGAGATAACGGATACGAGTTTCTTCATAGTACGGATAACTCCTTTCTGAATGAGGGGCAAGGCCCCGGTTGTTGGGTGGCGTGAAGTGGCCGCAGAAACATACAACAATTGATATAGAAGTATCATTTAATCTGACAGAAAGTCAACGTATCTTTTCGGGCAAAGGCTGCCGCAAATCAGAACATGAACTTACGCATACTGATGTTCTGCAGTATACCCACACCGACCATGGAGGTGATCATCGAGGTGCCGCCATAAGAGAAAAAGGGCAACGGCACACCCACCACCGGGAACAGACCGATCACCATGCCAACATTGATCACTGTGTGCCAGAACAGCATGGCCGTTACCCCCACCGCCAGCAGGGCGCCCAGGCGATCGTTGCAACTCCGCGCAATGGTCAAACCCCACATAATCAATCCAAGATAAAGCAAGATCAGTACCAGAGTGCCGACAAAACCCCATTCTTCAGCAAAGACTGAAAAGGCGAAGTCGGTATGCTGTTCCGGCAGGAAGCGCAACTGGGCCTGGGTGCCTTTGACATAGCCCTTGCCCAGCAATCCGCCCGACCCGACCGCGATCTTGCTCTGTATGATATGGTAACCGCTACCCAGGCGCGCACGTTCCGGATTGATAAAATCAAGCACCCGGCTCTTCTGGTACGGCTTCATATAAAAGCTCCAGGTCAGCCAGGCCAGGGGCAGGGTCACCAACACGAAGGCCACCAGGGTCGACCAGCGGAAACCGATAAAAAAGGCCATTGAAAAGGCGATCAACACCACCAGCGTAGCAGTACCGAGATCTGGTTGTTTCATGATCAGGGCTGCCGGCACCCCTAACAAAGCAAGCGGAAAGAACATATCCTTGACCGTCAAGCCACCTACCGCGTGGTAATTATTAAAAAAACGGGCAAAGGTTAAAATGATGCCGATCTTCATCAGCTCTGAGGGTTGAATGGTAAACAGTCCCAGATCAAGCCAGCGCGTAGCTCCTAAACTCTTCTTACCTACCAGCAAGACCGCCAGCAACAGGACGATCACACCGCCGTAGAGCCAATAGGCAAAATCCTCAAAAACATGGTAGTCAACACTGCAGACCAAAAGCGAGATGATCAGGCCGAAGAACATCCAGTTCAATTGCTTGAGATAATAGGGGGCCCCCACCAGCTTATAAGGGGCTGACGCGCTATAAATATTCAAAACCCCCAGCAGGCAGATGGTCATCACAATCCCCAGCAGGGTCCAGTCAAAATTGCTTACCAGGCGGCGGTCAATCATTGGCTTTTACCTCATCAGCAGACTGCTCTGGTTGGTCGGTCGGCAGCACGACAGCAGCCGGCTGTTCTTCTGCCTGTTTGTCTTCTGTTGGCACCTTCCGCGGCACCGCATGTTTCTTCAGATCAAACCAGACCCGCAAGATCTGACCAGCGATCGGCGCAGCCACTGCGCCACCGCCACCGCCATGTTCGACCACTACCGCCACCGCGATTTCAGGCTTGTCAAAGGGGGCAAAGGCGGTAAACAGGGCATGGTCCTGATACTCATAGGCCAGTCGACGCTTTCGGTCCTCACCCAGCTTAACCACCTGCGAGGTTCCGGTCTTACCGGCCACCCTGACATCAGACAGCTGAGCCGCTGCGCCGGTGCCTCCTGTATCGTTGACCACCGCATACAGTCCCTGCTTGACCTTTTTAAAATGGGCCGCACTCACACCGACCTGAGCCAGTACCTCGGGCGTAACCTCCTTGAGCACCTTGCCATCAGCGTCCACCATCTGCTTCACCAGGTGCGGCCTAAAAACGGTTCCCTCGTTGGCCACGGTAGACACCATGGAAACCATCTGGATCGGTGTCATCAGCACGTAGCCCTGACCAATGGCGGCCGGCGGCGTATCGCCGGGAACCCAGCGCTTACCGAAACGCTTCAACTTCCACTCCGTCGTCGGAATCAGGCCTTTCTTTTCACCCGCCAGACCGATCCCCATCGCGTCACCCAGCTTAAAACGACGACACATCTCAGCTAAGCGGTCGATGCCAAGCCGTTCCCCCAGCTGGTAATAATACACATCGCAGGATTCTTTGAGTGAGCGACGCAGATTAACCGAACCATGACCGCTGCGGCTCCAGCAACGGAATTTACCATTGCCCAGCTTGTAGGTGCCGTCGCAATACACGCTGCTTGACTCGTTCACCAGACCGGCCTCCAGGCCGGCCAAGGCGGTAATCATCTTGAAGGTTGAACCGGGCGGATACTGTCCGGACAAGGCCTTGTTCTGCAACGGATGGCGTTTGTCCTTCAGATAGGACTCCCAGACATCAGTCGGGATCTTGCCTGCAAACAGGGCCGGATCAAAGGTTGGGTTGCTGACAAAGGCCAGCACTTCGCCATTGGTGACATTCATCACCACTGCGGCACCGGCCCGGCTGCCGAAGGCACGTTCAGCGGCCTGTTGCAGTTGCTGATCGATGGTCAGCACCAAGCTGTTGCCAACCGTTGGCTGACTTTCATGCAGCACCCGCAGGACGCGACCACGGGAGTCCACCTCCAACTGCCGGCCACCGTCCTCACCATGCAACTCGTGCTCCCAGGCTTTTTCAATGCCGTTCTTGCCGACATAGTCACCAGGGTTGTAATCCTGGTATGCTGCGTCATCCAGCTCCTTTTCCGATATCTCAGCGATATAACCCAACAAGTGGGCTGCCGACTGCTTGTAATGGTATTCCCGCACTGGCTTCATGGCGATTTCCACGCCGGCCAGACGCATTCTGTTTTCTTCAACAATTTCAACTTGCTCGCGCGTAATCTGGGTGGCTACCACCACCGGGTAGTAGCGGGCACGTCCCTTGGACTTCTGCCAACGCTCTCCCAGCTCGGTACGGTCGAGCCCTAGCAGTGTAGACAAACGGTCCAGCATCGCTTCAACATCGGTGATTTCTTGTGGAATCAGAGCCAGACTGAAGGAGGGACGATTACTGACCAGCACGGCACCGTTACGGTCCATCAAGGCCCCGCGCGATGCCGGCACCGGCAGAAACCGCAGCCGGTTGTTTTCGGAAAGCGCCCGATAATCTTCAACATACAGAATCTGCAGATACCAAAGCCGCAAGATCAGCAGGGAGAAGATAAGCACCACCCCGAAGGCCAACGGGATGGTCCGCTGCTTGGGATGAGCCATCTCACGAACATAACGCTGCTGCTTGATCATGGGGATGTCCGGAGAGAACCACAGTCAGGAAACGCTGCCACCAGCGAGGCCACAAAGGCATTCACCAACAGGTGCGGCAACAACTGATTCAACAGGGCGGCAAACAAGGTTGGCGTTTGAGAGAATACCAGCAGCAACAGCAAATTAACTGCAGCAGAAGCAACGGTCGCCGCAGTAACCGTCAGCACAAACAAGAGACAACTCTGCACATTCAGACGTTCTGACACCGATTTGAGTACCAGATACACCAGCAAAAATGAAAAGGCGTTAAGCCCCAGGTAGATGCCGCTCAGACAATCCTTCAGTAGTCCAAGACCATAGGCTGCCGGCAGACTGACACTGGTTTCTGCACGTAAGGCCAGAAACACCATCAACACCAGCAATAAATCAGGTTTAAAGGCGGGTTCAAGATAATGGGGCAAGACGGCCGACTGGAGTGCCGCCACTGCAACCACTATGCTCAGCGCTTTCAGAAATGCACGCATGGGGTTTCAGTTACTCCCGAGGGACACGCAGCACCACCAGCACCTCTTCAAGGTGTGCCGTCGACACTGCCGGCTTGATGGTAACCGACTGAAAAATACCGTACTGTCCCTTCTTGACCATGGTCACTGTGCCGATCGGCAACCCTTTGGCAAACACACCTCCCACGCCGGAAGTTACTACCAGATCACCAACGGTGACATCCTCCTCGCGCATGGTGAACTCAAGGGAGCAGACCGCTTCGCCTTTACCCTTCACCACGCCACGTGCCCGTGAACGCTGGATGATGCCCGCGATACCGCTGGCATGATCGGTGAGCAACAGGACCCGGCTGCTGTTGGGGGTAACCTTGATGGTCTGCCCCACCACGCCGCCGGCAGCCAACACCGGCATACCGTCGCTGATACCGCTGGATGCCCCCTGATCAATGGTCAGGGTACGAAACCAGGGGGCTACATCTTCGCCAATCACGGCTGCTGCCACCGTCGGTTCGTGAACCGTTTTGCGCATCTCCAGTAACCGCTTCAAACGCTCATGTTCTTGCAGCAGTTCACCGGCCGCAGCCAGGGATTGATTGAGGGTCTTGATATCCTCGCGTAGCTTGACGTTTTCGCGACGCACCTGCACCAGGTTAAGATAGTCATGCCAGATGCGATCCGGCAGCGTCCCCAACCACTCTGCCGGCCCCAGGACCGGACTTAAAAAACTGCCAACGGCCCGTTCAACCCAATTTGCCTCTCTGGCATCAGGCAGATTGAGCGAATAGATGATCAAGGCCACCAACAGCCCGATAGTGATCAACAGTGACAACAGATATTTTCGCAGCAGATCGAACATAGGGTCTCAGATCAGGATCGTGTTTCCGGCATGCCGCAGCGGGCCTCATGCATCACCCGCTGCAGGTAGTCGCGGTACGACGAAACAGGCGTTGCGGCAATGACCGACTCCATGGCGGCACAATCGATGAACCCGCGATGCAGGGCGATCTCCTCCAGACAGGCGATCTTAAGCCCCTGCCGCGCCTCCAGGGTTTCAATGAAGTTACTGGCCTCAAGTAGCGACTTGTGCGTACCGGTGTCGAGCCAGGCAATACCCCGCCCCAGTCGTTCCACCATCAACTCACCCCGCTTCAGATAGGCCAGATTCACATCGGTGATTTCCAACTCGCCGCGGGGCGAAGGGGTGATGCCGCGCGTTATATCGACCACCGTGCCATCATACAGGTACAGACCCGGCACCGCGTAATTGGACTTGGGGACCGTAGGCTTCTCTTCGATTGAAAGCACCCGACCGGCAGGGTCAAACTCCACCACACCGTAGCGTTCAGGGTCATGCACGTAGTAACCGAACACCCGTGCGCCCCCCTTGAACTCCTCAACCATCCGATCCAGGTGCATCTTGCCATAGAAAATGTTGTCACCAAGAACCAGACAGACCGGCTCACGATTGATGAACTGCTCGCCGATCAAAAACGCCTGGGCGATCCCTTTGGGCTCCGGCTGCACCGCATAGCTGAGATTAATCCCCCAGCGGGAACCATCACCCAGCAAGGCCTGAAAACGGGGGATGTCATGGGGCGTAGAGATCAGCAGGATATCCCGAATGCCGGCCGCCATCAGGGTGGCCAGGGGATAATAGATCATCGGCTTATCATAGACCGGCTGCAGCTGCTTGCTGGCAACCAGTGTCAGCGGATAGAGCCGGCTGCCGGCGCCACCGGCCAGCACGATCCCTTTACGTATCGGAGACATGCCGCGCCTCCCTTCTCACATGGGATAGATAACGTTACGTGCAGTAACACAACCTGCCAAGCAGTGTCAAACCGCCAGAATCAGCTCGACAGCAGCGGCCAGGTCATCACAAAGCGGCACCTCGTCCGGTAACCCGACCGACTCCTTGTGGCCATAACCGGTACGCACCATGACGGCTCGACAGCCTGCAGACAATCCGGCCTGTACATCTACCAGCTTGTCACCCACCATCCATGAACGGAACAGATCGATCTCCAGTTCACGAGCCGCCTGCAGCAGCATGCCCGGCAGCGGCTTGCGACAATCGCACTGCCGGTTGTACGGCTCCTGACCTGCCGGATGATGGGGACAGTAGTACCAACCGGCCACCTGTCCACCACCGCGAGCCAACTCCTCAGCCATATGCCGATGCAGCGACACCACCTCCTGCTCGCCGTAGTAGCCGCGGGCCACACCGGACTGGTTGGTCACCACCACTACCAGCCAGCCGGCCTCGTTCAGTCGCCGGACAGCATCAACAGCACCGGGGATCAGCAGGCACTCCTCTGTTCGGTAGAGATAGTCTTTTTCAACATTCAACGTGCCGTCACGGTCGATGAAGACGGCTCGTTTGGTCCCACGAAACCCGTTTGAATTTGACAATGCCCGCCCCCATCCAGTACAACTGCTCAATCAAGCTCAACCTTTGCCTGCGAGGCCCGTACCCATGATCAAGACCAACAACCTGAAAGTCACCAGCATTACCCCGATTATCGCCCCGGCCGATCTGCGCCAGGTCTTTCCGATGTCGGACAGTTCGCGCGAATTCGTCTCCCGTAGCAGGGAGCGAATCAAGGAGATCATTCAACGCAGCGATCGCCGGCTGATGGTGGTGGTGGGCCCCTGTTCGATCCATGATCCGGCCATGGCCCTTGAGTACGCCCAACGGCTGAGCGCCCTCTCCCGACGGGTTGACGACCAGCTGCTGCTGGTAATGCGGGTCTATTTCGAAAAGCCCCGCACCACGGTCGGCTGGAAAGGCCTGATCAATGATCCGGACATGGACGGTAGCCACCTGATCTCGAAAGGGCTGGGCATCGCCCGCAGCCTGCTCTGCAAGATCACTGACCTTAACATCCCGGTAGCCAACGAGATGCTGGACCCGATCACCCCGGAATATGTAGCTGACCTGATCTCGTGGGGCGCTATCGGCGCCCGCACCACCGAATCACAGACTCACCGGGAACTGGCCAGCGGTCTTTCCTTCCCGATCGGTTTCAAAAACGGCACCGACGGCAATCTGCAGATAGCCATCGACGCCATGATTGCTGCCCGGGCCTCCCACAGCTTTCTAGGCATCAACCGCGAAGGCCGGACATCGATCATCCAGACCGCCGGCAACCCGGATGTGCATATCGTGCTGCGGGGCGGTTCACGCAAACCAAACTATCATCCGGAGGATATTCTCCACACCGAAGAGATACTCGCCAAAAATGGCCTGCCAGCTACTGTCATGGTGGACTGCAGTCATGGCAACTCCAACAAGGACTACCGACGTCAACCCGAGGTGCTGGAAGCGGTCATCTCACAGGTGGTGGCCGGTAATCGGTCCATTTCCGGCCTGATGATTGAAAGCTGCCTGGAGGAGGGCAACCAGAAGATCTGTTCCGATCAGAACAAGCTGAAATACGGTGTATCAATCACCGATGCCTGCATCAACTGGGAAACCACCGAAAAGATTCTGCTGGATGCCCATCAGCGGCTACAAAAACGCAAATAAACGTTCCGAAAGCCCGCTGAAACATGCTGAGAACCACATTTGATCAGACTGGAGCAGGTGTTTCCTATTCGTAGGTAACCTGCAGGCCACGCCCCAGCACCTTGTTCAGCACGCCGTCGAATCGCTCTTCGGCCCCCCCTACCAGCAGCTCAAGGTAATTGACCTTTTTCTTGGGCGGCAGGATCAGTTCGGGTTCACCACTGATGCCGGCCAGTCGCCCGGCCTCTTCAACGGCATCTTGCAGGTTGCCCAGCTTGTCCACCAGCTTGACCTGCTTGGCCTGCTCGCCGGAGAGAATCCGGCCATCGGCAAGCTGACGCACCTCCTCAATCGGCAGCTTGCGGCCCTCGGCCACGGCACGTACGAACTGCTCATGGGTGCTGTCGATCACCGCCTGAAACATGGCGCGGTCTTCAGCCGACAACGGGCGGTCCGGTGAACCGGCATCCTTGAAGGTGCCGGTCTTGATGGTGGCTGATTTGATGCCCACCTTGCCCAGCAGCCCTTCAATGTTTGAAAATTTGATCAGCACCCCGATGCTGGCGGTAATTGTGCCGGGATTGGCGTAGATTACCGTGGCCGGTGCGGCCACATAGTAGCCGCCAGATGCAGCCAGGCTGCCCATGGAAACCACCACCTTCTTTTTGGCAGCCAACCGCTTAACTTCCTGGTGGATCTCCTGTGATGGCCCGACAACGCCGCCTGGCGAGTCAATCCGCAGCACCACCGCCTTGACGTTGTCCTTTTTCAAAAAATAACGCAACTGACGCACCGGCTCGCCGGAATCGACGATCATCCCCTTGATCTCCACCAGGCCAATCCCCTGGGAAAGGGGAAAATTGGAATCATCACTCTTCAGGAGCAGACGGCCCAGCAGGATTGCACTAACCAGCATCAGCAGCAGGGTGGCAAACAGGCCGGCAATGATCAGCAGTATTTTTTTGACGGACATTGTATTCTGCCTCCGAATGGAACCATCACCATGAAAGGAAAGGGAATGCGTATTCTGGTCGTTTCAGACAGCCACGGCAATGACGGCATGCTGTTCAGAGCCCACCAGCAGGCGGGTCCCGTCGATGCCGTCATCCATACCGGCGATGGAGAGCTGGACGCTCAGCTGTTGGAGGAGACCCTCGGCGAATCAGTACTACGGGTAGCCGGCAACTGCGACCATGGCTCCAGCGCACCGCGCGAGCTACAGATCACCCTGGCCGACCGGCGGCTCTTGATTACCCATGGTGACCGCTACCTGGTCAAGAGCGGGCTGGAACGCCTGCTCAGTCACGGTAAACAGCAAGACGCAGAAGTGATCCTGTTCGGCCACACCCATCTGGCCCTGGCAGAGCAACGAGACGGCATACAACTCTTAAACCCGGGCACCTTGTGGGGTCGCGCCCCTTTCCTCTCGTATGGCATCCTGGAGCTCAGCCCTCACCAGATCAGCGCGACCATTCATCAACTGGAATGAGTCTGCTCCTCATGTCCTTTGTGCATCGCCTTTTCAAGCCGCATGCGGCGCGGCAGGCCAATCAGGAAGCCGATCGGCCCTGACAGCACATAGCAGAGCATGATCACAAACACCATCACGGCCGGTTCGGCAGCCACAATGATCAGCAGCACCACCGCCAACACCAGGAAACCGAACGGCTGCCGCTTGATCAACTCAGGGTCTTTGAAGGAATAGTACTTGACGCTGGAGACCATCAGGAAGGCCAGCAGATAGATCAGCGCCAGGATGGCCAACCGCTTGTAGGAACTGGGCCAGCCGAAATGGTTAAACAACAGCACGGTGGAGGCAACCATGCTGGCTGCAGCCGGGATCGGCAGTCCCACAAAACGTTTGCTTTCAACCGTCTCAACCTGAACGTTGAAACGGGCCAGCCGCAGAGCTCCGCAGACCACAAACAGGAAGGCCGCCAGCCAGCCGAGACGACCGAACGGCTTCAAGGCCCAGGCGTACATCATCAGGCCCGGTGTCACCCCGAAGGCCACCAGATCAGCCAGGGAATCAAACTCAACCCCAAACTGGCTGGTGGTGCCGGTCAGACGGGCCACCTTGCCATCCAGACCGTCACAGATGGCCGAAATAAATATCCAGACCGCAGCGGAACCATAGTTACCGCTTAAGGTTTCAATCATGCTGTAGAACCCTGCGAACAGGCTGCCGGCCGTGATCAGGTTGGGCAGGATATAGATGCCACGCCTGATATTTTCCTGCCGTTTGGTGACAGTCACTACCGTTTCTTCAGCTGGTGCCATTGGCCCTTGCTCCTTGTCGCGACTCACGACAGCGTTGTCAACGGGGTCACGCCGGCAGTGGTGGTCTGTCCCACCGCCACCATCGGCTCACAATCGGTTGGCAGATAGACATCCACCCGAGAACCGAAACGAATCATGCCATAGCGCTGGCCACGTTCCAGCCGATCCCCTGTGTCGACATAACACAGAATCCGCCGTGCAATCAGGCCAGCGATCTGCACAAAGGCCACCTTTGTGCCGTTTGCTGTCTCCATAACCAGGCCGCACTGTTCGTTTTCAGAGGATGCCTTGGCATGGCGAGCATCGTAAAACTTGCCCGGCTTGTAGAAATGGTCAACCACCATGCCGGTTACCGGCGCCCGGTTAACGTGCACATTAAAGACCGACATAAAGATGCTGATCTTGAGACATTCGCCCAGCTGCTCCTGGGTTGCCGGCCCCACGTAGACCACAGTGCCGTCTGCCGGAGCAACCACCAGACTGGTATCGGCCGGCGGTTGCCGTTCGGGGTTGCGAAAGAATGAGATAACGAACGCGAGCAGTACAAAAGTAATCACTGCCGGCACGGCCAGGGCCACCGAGTTAAGCAGTAGTGCGCCGACAGTCAGAAACAGGAACAGGCCGGCACTATAGGCGATAAACGGATATCCTTCGGGTGTAATCAAGGCATTGGATGGGCGCATGGCATACCAGTAACTAATAAATTCTGTAGAATGTAGAAAACCCCGCTCACAAAAGAGCGGGGTTCGAACTCAACAACAAGGCTGATTAGTTCTTGGACTTATCAACGATCTTCTGGATCCAGGGCATCATGGAACGCAGCTTTTCACCGACCTGCTCGATCGGGTGGGCAGCATTCAGACGACGGCGGGCGGTCATCTCGGGATAGTTGGACATTCCCTCCAGGATGAAGCGTTTGGCATACTCGCCGTTCTGGATGTTGTTCAGGCACTCCTTCATGGCGGCGCGGCTCTGATCGTTGATCACCTTGGGGCCGGTGACATACTCGCCGTACTCCGCGTTGTTGGAGATGGAGTAGTTCATGTTGGCGATGCCGCCTTCATACATCAGGTCCACGATCAGCTTCAGCTCGTGCAGACACTCGAAATAGGCCATTTCCGGTGCGTAGCCGGCCTCAACCAGGGTATCAAACCCGGCCTTAACCAGCTCCACGGCGCCGCCGCACAACACGGCCTGCTCACCGAACAGATCGGTCTCGGTCTCGTCCTTGAAGGTGGTCTCGATGATGCCGGTACGGCCACCACCGATGGCGCTGGCGTAGGACAGGGCAACTTCGCGGGCCTTGCCGGAGGCATCCTGGAAGATGGCAATCAGGTCAGGGATGCCACCGCCTTTGACGAATTCGGAACGGACCGTATGACCCGGCGCCTTGGGGGCGATCATGATCACGTCCAGGTCGGCCCGCGGCACGATCTGGTTGTAGTGAATGGCAAAGCCGTGGGCAAAGGCCAGAGTGGCGCCTTTTTTCAGCTTGGGCTCGATCTCGTTGCGATACAGTTGCGACTGGAATTCATCCGGAGTCAGGATCATCACCACATCAGCCGAAGCCACGGCCTCGGCAACGGTTGCCACCTTCAGGCCGGCGTTCTGGGCCTTGACGGCGGAGGCGGAACCTTCGCGCAGCGCAACGGTCACATCAACGCCGGAATCCTTCAGGTTGCAGGCATGGGCATGGCCCTGTGAACCGTAACCGACAATGGTTACCTTCTTGGATTTAATCAATGCGAGATCACAATCCCGATCGTAGTACACATTCATAGCTGTTACATCCTCCCTCAAAATATCCGGAAAACCGGTAATGAATCCACGACAAAACGAGCGAAAAAAATACTATGTTTCCTCTCAGTTGTCAATCAGATAGCTGTCATGCAGCCCGGAAAACAGGACACTCTCCACCCGTAACCAGCACCAGCGGTCACGGGGTGGTAAGCCGCTGCAGAAATTCTCGATACAATCGCTTGCCCGCCCGGTCGCCATCGGCCTCACCAACCACGATGCTCTCCCGCACGCACTGTCGATCGGACGACGCGGCCAGAAAGCCACGCAGGTCCACCGGCGGAACAGCCAGGTAGAAACGCTTCGGCAAGCGATCCAACATGGCATTGGTGTCCCAGCGGTCCACCAGGGCATTCTTGAACCCTGCCGTATAGGCGGAAACGTCACACACCTGAAGACTGGGACGTACCGTCAACTCTTTGAGCTGATAACGCATATCCCCCACCGTGCCGATCACCACCGGCTCCCCCTGCCAGGCACCATCATCCGGCCGCAGATCAAGTAGAGAACAGCCGCTTATCAGCAGATGCAAGGCCAACAGCAGTCCATAGCGCCGCATCCTGTTCAGGTTCATGGGCTCCTCGCCGACAACACCAATCAGCACACCAGTAACACCAAAGGCCGCCGGCGCTCGACGCACCGGCGGCCTTACACGCAACGTCCGCAACCGGATGAAGCCTACCCTTTCCAGCCTTTTGCGCCACGGCCGATGGCAACCGCCCCGGTCCGCACCAGTTCTTTAAGCCCCAGCGGACGCAACAGCTCCAGGATGGCGTCGATCTTGACCGGCGCGCCGGTGGCCTCGATGGTGTAGGACTTGGGCGTGACATCGATGATCTTGGCCCGGAAGATATCCACAATTCTTAAGACCTCGGCCCGGCTTTCGTCCTCGGCCGTGACCTTGATCAGGGCCATCTCACGCTCGATGGCGCTACCATCACCGAAGTCAATCACCTTGATCACATCCACCAGCTTATTGAGCTGTTTGGTGATCTGTTCCAGCACGTTTTCATCGCCCCGGGTGACGATGGTCATCCGGGAGAGCCCTTCTTCATTGGTGGGGGCAACGGTCAGGGAATCGATGTTAAAACCCCGCCCGGAAAAGAGACCGGCCACCCGGGCCAGCACCCCAAACTCGTTTTCCACCAGCACTGATATGGTATGACTATGGTGCATGAGCTTCATTTCCTCCGCTACGCTAGGCATTCAGAACCATTTCATTCAGGGATGCACCGGCAGGCACCATCGGCAGCACCTTCTCCTCACGGGCAATCTTGAACTCCATCACCACCGGCCCGTTGTGGGCCAGAGCCTCCTTGATCACCTGCTCCACCTCAGCCGGCTTTTCGGTCCGCAGGCCTTTGGCGCCGTAGGCCTCGGCCAGCTTGACGAAGTCGATCGGCAGTTCCATGCAGGTCTGGGAGTAGCGCTTGTCAAAGAACAGCTCCTGCCACTGCCGAACCATGCCCAGGAAATTGTTGTTCAGGATCACAATCTTGACCGGCAGCCGGTTCTGGACCATGGTGGCCAGCTCCTGGATGTTCATCTGCACACCGCCGTCACCGCAGACACAGATCACCTGGCGTTTGGGGAAGGCAGCCTGGGCCCCCATGGCGGCCGGCAGACCAAAGCCCATCGTGCCCAAACCACCTGAGGTCAGCAGGGTACGGGGCTGGTGGAACTCAAAGAATTGGGCAGCCCACATCTGATGCTGACCCACGTCGGTGGCCATAATGGCATCGTCGTTGGAGAGTTCACGCAGTTTCTGGATTACATACTGCGGTTTGATCACGCTGGTACTCTGCTTGTAGGAGAGTGGATGTTTCTCTTTCCAACCGCTGATATCCTCATGCCAGGCGGTCAGATTCTTCAGTAGTTCCTTCAGGCTGGCGGCCTGCTTGTCCAGCTCCAACAGCATCTTGGCCAGCACGTCCTTGGTGTCGCCCACGATCGGCAGGTCCACCCGCACATTCTTGCGGATCGATGTAGGATCGACGTCGATGTGGATGATCTTGGCATGGGGTGCGAAGGTGGCGATCTTACCGGTCACCCGGTCGTCAAAACGGGCGCCCACGGCCAGAATCAGGTCGGAATGGGTCATGGCCATGTTGGCGGCATAGGCGCCGTGCATCCCCAACATCTTCAGGGCCAACGGATCGTTTTCCGGGAAAGAGCCCAGACCCATCAGGGTGGTGGTTACCGGGAACTGCAGCCGGCGGGCCAGGGCGGTCAATTCATCGGCCGCATTAGCCAGGATCACGCCGCCACCGACGTACATCACCGGCCGGCGAGCGGCCAGCATCATCGAGATCGCCTTTTCCACCTGTCGGGGATGCCCACCCAAATTCGGCTTGTAACCACGGATATCCACGTTTTCGGGCCATTTAAATTCGGCCTGAGCGATCTGGACATCCTTGGGAAAGTCGATCAACACCGGACCGGGACGACCGGAGCGGGCGATATAGAACGCCTTACGGACAATGGCCGGGATATCTTTAGGGTTACGTACCAGAAAGCTGTGCTTGGTGATCGGCCGGGTGATGCCGATCATGTCCACTTCCTGAAAGGCGTCGTTGCCGATCAGCGGGGTGGGCACCTGGCCGGAGATGATCACCATCGGGATCGAGTCCATGTAGGCAGTGGCGATGCCGGTCACGGTGTTGGTGGCACCGGGGCCGGAAGTGGCGATGGCCACCCCCACCTTACCGGTGGCCCTGGCGTAGCCGTCGGCCGCATGGGTGCCGCCCTGCTCGTGGCGGGGCAGGATATGGCGGATCTCCCGCACATTCATCAGCTCATCATAGATATTAATCACGGTGCCGCCGGGGTAGCCGAACACCAGATCAACTCCCTCGCGCTTCAGGGATTCAAGGAGGATACGCGCGCCATTCATTTTCATACGAAAACCTCGATCAGTTTAGAAATTGTTAGGGTTGCCGGTCAGGATGTTAATGACCGTGTACTGCACGTCTCCGTTGGCATCCACCAGCTTGCGCTGCTGGCTGATGTTGTCAAAAAAGACCTTGTAGCAGGCACTGGGGGCATAGCTGCTGTTCCAGTTGCTGAAACAGAGCTGGCCCTCAGGGGTGATGTTCCAGTTGGCCTTGATCTTATCACCGTAGGCCCCCTTACCCACCACCACACCGTTGCGGTCAAAGTAATAGACCTTGCCGTCAGCAGAGGTGACCGTATTACCGACAAAGACATCCTTGACCTCTTTTGCGGACAACAGCAGCGAACTTGAATCACGCAAAGCCTGTTCATCGGTAGTGCAGCCCGCGACAGTCAGGGCCATAAGCAAAGCAGCGCACAGGGCCAGTAGCTTTTTCATGGCAGGATACCTCCGTTTGGGTAGTCGTTAGTCCGCAGTTGTCACTGCGCCGGTATAGGCGGATGTTACCACCTTTGCATAACGTGCCAGCCAGCCGGTCTTGATCTTGGGTTCAGGGGCTTTCCAGGCAGCCTTGCGGCCGGCCAGAGTTGCCTCATCCACCAACAGGTCCAGCTTGCGATTGGGGATGTCCAGCAGGATCCGGTCACCGTCCTGCACCAGGGCGATCGGACCGCCTTCGGCCGCCTCGGGCGAGACATGGCCGATACAGGGACCTCGGGTGCCGCCGGAGAAGCGACCATCGGTAATCAAGGCCACCGAATCGCCCAGGCCCAACCCCATAATGGCAGCGGTGGGGGCCAGCATCTCGCGCATGCCGGGACCGCCCTTGGGGCCTTCGTAGCGGATCACCACCACATCGCCCGATGTCACCTTGCCCTCCATCAGGGCGGCCATGGCCAGTTCTTCCGAGTCGAAGCAACGGGCCGTACCTTCAAAGAGCATCATCTTGTCGGAGACACCCGACTGCTTGACCACCGCGCCTTTGGGGGCGATGGAGCCGAACAGCACCGCAATGCCACCCTCTTTTTTAACCGGATTGGTCAGGGGCCGGATAACCGTTTCATCGACATTCTCGATGCTGGTCGCCAGCTGATGGGTGGTCAGGCCGAACAGGGTCTGGGTATCACTGATCTTATCCCCCAGTTGCTTCAGCACACCGCTGACGCCGCCGGCAATATCCAGATCTTCCATAAAATGCTCACCGGCTGGGTTCATGGAGGCCAGCTGCGGGGTCTCCTTAGCCAGGATATCGAAGGTCTCCAGCGGCAGCGCCACGCCGGCCTCGCGGGCAATGGCCAGCAGATGCAGCACCGTGTTGGAGGAGCCCCCCAGGGCCAGATCAACCCGAATGGCATTCTCAAAAGCGGCCCGGGTCATGATATCGCGGGGCTTGACGTCATTATGGACCAGTTCGACGATCTTTTCACCGGAGGCAAAGGCGATCCGCCGCTTCATGGCCGATACCGCCAGGGCGGTGCCGCAGCGGGGCAGACTCATCCCCAGGGTCTCGGTCAGGATCGCCATGGTATTGGCGGTAAACAGGCCCTGACAGGAGCCCATGCCGGGGCAGGCATTGTCTTCACAGACCTGCAGTTCCTTGGCATCGATCACCCCGGCCTTGTAGCGGGCCATGGCCTCGAAGGTGTCGGTCACAAAGGAATAGGCCCGGCCCTCGCGGCCCCTCCCGCTCATCATCGGACCGGCGGTCACGATGATACAGGGGATATTCAGTCGTGCGGCAGCCATCAGCATACCGGGGGTGATCTTGTCACAGTTGGTCAAGAGCACCAGACCGTCCAGGCGATGGGCCTCGGCCACCGACTCCACCATGTCGGCGATCAGCTCACGGGTCGGCAAGGAGTAGTGCATCCCCTTGTGGCCCATGGCAATACCGTCACAGACGCCGGGAATACCGAAGAACTGGGCATAGCCGCCGCCGCTGTGGATGCCCTTTTCTATGAATCGCTCCAGATCCCGCATCCCCACATGGCCGGGGATCAGATCGGTAAAGCTGGTCGCCACGCCGATGAACGGCCGATCCATCTGGCTCTGCGGTATTCCGGTGGCCTTAAGTAATGCCCGGTGCGGGGTGCGCTCCAGCCCTTTTTTAATCATATCACTACGCATAGCCGACTCTCCAAAAGCCAAAAATTAGTTTGCCGCTGTCAAATCAAGTGGTTGCCTAGCCATTAAAGAAAATTACTCTAATACAACCAAGCCTGGGGTGTCAACCGCGATACCACCAACCTGCACCATGAGACACAGCGGGCCGTCACTCGTCCGCTACTATTCTTTTTAAAGCACCTTACTTGAAGAGACCCCGGTTTGCCAGTATACTTCTTGGTCACTGACACCAACCCAACTCCAGTAGAGGTTCTCCTATGCTCCCCAATCAGCCCGAGCAACAGCCGTGCGCGCCACCCACCACTGATGAGCTGCGGCGGTCATTCCTCTACCACCTGCACCACACCCTGGTAAAGGACAAGTATTCCGCCACCAAACCTGATCTCTACATGGCCCTGGCCTATGCCGTGCGTGACCTGCTGGCCGAACGCTGGCTTGATACCCAGCAGGCCTACTACCGCAACGACGCCAAACGGGTCTACTACCTCTCAATGGAATTTCTGATGGGACGCACCCTCAATAACGCCCTGATCAACCTGGGATTGCGGGAAGAATGGGACACGGTACTCAAGGAACTGGGCCTGAATATTGCCGAATTGCAGGAGATGGAATGGGACGCCGGCCTCGGCAACGGCGGCCTGGGCCGACTGGCGGCCTGTTTTTTGGATTCGCTGGCCACGATGCAGCTGCCGGCCTATGGCTACGGCATCCGCTATGAATACGGTATGTTCTACCAGAAGATAGCCGACGGCGCCCAGGTGGAGGTGCCGGACAACTGGCTGCGCTATCCCAACCCCTGGGAGTTCGACCGACAGGAACACCTGCACCCGGTCAAATTCGGCGGACAGGTGGTAACATTCAGCGACCGTGACGGCACCGTGCGCCACTCCTGGGTCGACTGCGACGAGGTGATGGCTCTGGCCTATGACTTCCCGATTCCGGGCTACCAGAATGACACCGTCAACACCATGCGGCTCTGGAGTGCCAAATCCAGCCGCGACTTTGACCTGCGCTTCTTTAATGAAGGCAATTACATCGGTTCGGTCGAATCCAAGATGAAGACCGAAAATATCTCCAAGGTACTCTACCCGGCCGACCACATGGCCGAAGGCAAGCAGCTCAGGCTGAAGCAAGAGTATTTCCTGGCCTCGGCCACCGTACAGGACATCTTCTACCGCTTTGCCAAAAAACATGACGACCTGACCAAGCTGCCGGACAAGGTGGCGATCCAGCTCAACGACACGCACCCGGTACTGGCCATACCGGAACTGATGCGGATCCTGATCGACGAGAAACACCTCAACTGGGAAGCTGCCTGGCAGATCACCACCCAGACCTTTGCCTACACCAACCACACCATCCTGCAGGAGGCCCTGGAGACCTGGCCGGTGCCGATGCTGCAACGCCTGCTGCCGCGCCACCTGCAGCTGATCTTTGAGATCAACGCCCGCTTCATGACCGAGGTCTCGGCACGCTTCCCCGATGACGCTGCGCGGCTGCAACGGATGTCGCTGGTCGACGATTTTGGTGAAAAACGGGTACGGATGGCACACCTGGCCATCGTGGCCAGCCATTCGGTCAACGGGGTCTCGGCCCTGCACAGCGATATCCTCAAGACCGACCTGTTCAAAGACTTCTATGAGCTCTGGCCGGAACGGTTCAACAACAAGACCAACGGCATCACCCAGCGCCGCTGGCTCAAACAGTGCAACCCCTGGCTGTCCGACCTGATCAGCGAGGCGATCGGCGACGGCTGGACCCGCAACCTGGATGAGCTGCGCAAGCTGACGCCACTGGCCGAAGACAGCGCCTTCCGCACACGATGGATGGAGATCAAGCGTCGTAACAAACAACGTCTGGCCGAGCATATCTACAAGCGCAACTGTATCCAGGTTTCGCCTGATTCGCTATTTGACTGCCAGACCAAACGGATTCATGAATACAAACGGCAATTGCTGAACATCATGCAGGTGATCGCCCAGTACAACCGCCTCAAGGAGTATCCTGGTCTGGGGCTGCCGCCCCGCACGGTGCTGTTCAGCGGCAAGGCGGCCCCCTCCTATGCCAGCGCCAAACTGATCATCAAGCTGATCAACGGCGTGGCCAACGTGGTCAACAACGATCCGGCCACCAACCAGCAGCTCAAAGTGGCCTTTCTGGCCAACTACAGCGTATCGCTGGCCGAACTGATCTTCCCGGCCGCCGACTTATCCGAACAGATCTCCACTGCCGGCACCGAGGCCTCCGGCACCGGCAACATGAAGTACGCCCTAAATGGCGCGCTGACCATCGGCACCCTGGACGGTGCCAATATCGAGATCATGGAAGAGGTCGGCCGCGACAACATCTTCATCTTCGGCCTGGATGCGGCAGGGGCCGCCAAACTGCGCAGCGAGGGTTACCGGCCCCAGGACTGCTACTACCGCCTGCCGGAACTAAAACAGGTCTTGGACCAGATCAGCTCCGGCATGTTCTCTCCCGGCGACCAGGGGCTGTTCCGTCCGCTGGTGGATCAACTGCTGAATTCCGATTACTATCTGCTTTTGGCCGATTTTGATGCCTACCTGGATGCCCAGGCCGAGGTAGACCGGCTCTACATGAACCCGGAACAGTGGGCCCGCAGATCAATCCTCAATACCGCCGGCATGGGCAAGTTTTCCAGTGATCGCACCATTGCCGAATATGCCGGCGAGATTTGGAAGATTGAACCGCAACAGATCACACGCAAGGGAGCGTACCACTGGTGAGCCTCCCAAATGCCCCATTGTTCCAAACTGCCACTCCTGGCAAGTCCGCCGGGTCGGCGCCGTTGGCCGAGCGGATGCGGCCCCACTCGCTGGATGACTTTTACGGCCAGGGACACCTGCTGGCACCGGGCAAGTCGTTGCGCAGGATGATCGAGTCCGACCGGGTGCCCTCGCTGATCTTCTGGGGGCCGCCCGGCTGCGGCAAAACCACCCTGGCCCACATCCTGGCTCAGAAGACCAAGGCCCGCTTCGTCTTTTTCTCGGCCATCATGGCCGGTGTCAAAGAGATACGCGAGATATTCAAGGAGGCTGAGGAGACCGCACGCAGCGGGCAGCGCACGATCCTGTTTGTGGACGAGATACACCGCTTCAACAAGGCCCAGCAGGATGCCTTTCTGCCGGCTGTGGAAAAAGGGCTGGTGACCATTATCGGCGCCACCACCGAGAACCCCTCCTTCGAGGTGATCGCCCCCCTGCTCTCCCGTTGCCGGGTGCTGCGCCTGCAGCAGCTGCAGCCCGAAGAACTCACAACGCTGATCCGCAGTGCCCTGTCAGACCGGGAGCGGGGTCTGGGCAGCCTTGAGCTGACCATCAGCGACGAGGCCGTGGCCTTTCTGGCAGAGGCGGCTCAGGGGGATGGTCGTAAGGCGCTCAACACCCTGGAAGTGGCGGCCGGACTGGCAGCTGACGATCAGATCACCCTGGAGGTGATGCAGGAGGCGCTGCAGCAGAAGGCGCTCTTGTACGACAAAGGGGGCGAGGAGCACTACAACGTCATCTCGGCCTTTATCAAATCAGTGCGCGGCAGCGACCCGGATGCGGCCCTGTACTGGCTGGCTCGGATGCTGGAGGCCGGCGAGGATCCGATCTTCATCCTGCGCCGGATGATCATCCTGGCCTCGGAGGATATCGGCAACGCCGACCCCCGTGCACTACAGATGGCCGTTTCAGCATTGCAGGCCTTTCAGGTGGTGGGGATGCCCGAGGGACGCATCATCCTGGGCCAGGCGGTCACCTACCTGGCCACCGCCCCCAAGTCCAACGCCTCCTACCTGGGGATTGACGCAGCCTTGGCCGAGGTCAGAAAATCCGGCGCCCTGGAGGTGCCGTTGCCCATCCGCAACGCCCCCACCAAGCTGATGAAAGAGCTGGGCTATCACCAGGGCTACAAGTACACCCACGACTATGAGGGGGGCTACACCCAGCAGCAGTATCTGCCGGAAAAACTGCAGGGCCGCACGTTTTATGATCCCAAGGGCTATGGCTATGAGAAGAACATCCTTGAACGGATGGCATGGCTGAAAAAGCTGGGGAACAAGGAGTAGCTGTTGCCCACAACTGACTGGCAACGAGCAGCAGCCGATGATACTGGAACAGGATAATGACAAGTTGGTGGTATTGAGCCCGTAACATGCGATACACAGGTACACAGAGGAGGATATCCATGAAGAAAATACTGTATATCGCTACCCTGCTACTCATGCTTGGCTTCATGATAGCTGGATGCGCTACGGTACCCCTTGCCTCCCCTGACATGGATATGAACACTAAGGCGATGAAACCGCCTGCCGACAAAGCTCTCCTGTATGTGTACCGGGATGCGGTATTCGCAAGCTCAGCCAACCTTTTTGAAATCACCGTAGACGACTTTCCTGTCGGTAAACTTGCAGAAAAGACGTATCTGACCGTGCTACTGGAGCCAGGCAAACACCGCGTTACCAGCAAAAAAATGGTCCCCATACATGCAGAGCCAGGCAAAACGTACTACGTCAAGACATCTGCAATGCCGCTAAGCACCTTTTTAGTTGATGAGGAAAAGGCACGGGAAGCATTGGCTGACTCCAAGTTGATCTATGAAAGCGAAGAACCGATTGTGCTGGCATCACTGATACGCAGTCAGCAGGTGAGCTCTAATACTGCACGGCCTGAAAATTCGCCCCCATCTGCCCAGCCCGCAAAACCTGTTCTGCGTTCTGATATTGGCACACTGATTCCCTCGGGAAAACCAGCTGGCAAGTACGATGTTGCTGTTGTAATCGGCAACAGCAGCTACTCTGCCAGCGGCACCCCCAATGTGGACTACGCCCTGCAGGATGCACAGGTCATGAGGCAGTACCTGATCACAGCCTTTGGGTATGATCCCACCAACATTATCTATATTGAAAATGCCACACTGACCACATTTAACGAGATTTTCGGCACATCCGGCGACCACCAAGGAAAGCTGTTTAGCTGGATAAAACCCGGACAAAGCAGGATATTCATCTATTATGTGGGGCATGGAGCGCCAGACCAGCAGACCGGCGAAGGCTACTTTGTGCCGGTGGATGCCAACCCGCAATATATTCGTGCCAACGGCTATAAACTCTCCACCTTTTACGAAAACATCGCCAAACTGCCCGCCATACAGAAAACCGTGGTAATTGATGCCTGCTTCTCCGGCAGCTCGGCCAATGGACAACTGATCAAAGGTGTCAGTGGCCTGACCGCCCGCCTGAAAGCAGAACCAAAGGCATCGGGTGCAGCAGACCTGCTCTTCACCAGCGCCGGCATGGATCAGGTGGCAAGCTGGTACCCGGAAAAGGGGCACTCGCTGTTTACCTACTTCTTCCTCAAAGGCATTCAAGGCGCTGCAGACAACAACAAAAACGGCACGATCACCCTAGGGGAGATGAAGGCCTGGCTGAACGACCAGGTGCCCTACATGGCCCGGCGCATTACCGGTAACCAACAGCAACCAGTAATGCTCGGCAATGATGAAGACACGTTGGTGATAATCAGATAGCTCTACCGGGAGGAAGCAATGTCCAAGCGCATGAAGATTTGTATCAATACCGGCGGCGGTGACGCGCCGGGTCTGAACGCGGTGATTGAGGCCGTCACCATGGCGGCCTACAACCGCCAATGGGAGGTCTACGGCATCAAATCCGGCTATGCCGGCCTTTTGAACACCGACGAGATCATCCACCTCACACCGGACAAGGTGGACGGCATCGCCAGCATCGGCGGCACGATCCTCGGCACCACCAACAAGGGCAACCCCTTCGAGATGCCGGTCTGCAACGCTGCCGGCGAGTGCGAGCAGCGCGACCTGTCGGACAAGGTGATGGAGAACTTCAAGCGGCTGCGCTTCGACGCCCTGGTGGCAGTGGGGGGCGACGGCAGCCTGGAGATCGCCCACCGTTTTGCCGAAAAGGGGATGCCGGTGGTGGGGGTGCCCAAGACCATCGACAATGACATGGGCGGCACCGTAATCACCTTTGGCTTCGACACGGCGGTCAGCATCGCCACCGAGGCCATCGACCGGCTGCACTCCACCGCCAAATCCCACGACCGGGTGATGGTGGTGGAGGTAATGGGCCGCAACGCCGGCTTCATCGCCTTAAACAGCGGCATCTCCGGCAACGCCGAGGTGATCCTGATCCCGGAAATTCCCTTCGACATCGAAAAGGTCTGCGACAAGCTGATGGAAAACGAGCTGAACGGCCGCAAGTACGCCATCGTGGTGGTGGCCGAAGGGGCGGTGCCCAAGGGGGGCGATGTGGTCATCAAGGGGGCTGCCGAAGGGGGTCGCCAGCATGTGGTACTGGGCGGCATTGCCGAGCACGTGGCCAAGGAAATATCCAAACGCACCGGCAAGGATTCCCGTTCGCTGGTGCTGGGGCACCTGCAGCGGGGCGGCTCCCCCACCACCTTCGACCGGCTGCTGTCGCTCCGCTTCGGCGCCGCTGCCGTGCGGGCCATTGAACAGGGCACGTTCGACCATATGGTGGCGCTGAAATCCCCCGATCTGGCCATGGTGCCGCTGGCCGAAGCGCTGAATATCCAGAAAAGGGTGCGGCCCGACGGCGACACCGTACTGACCGCCCGAGACCTGGGAATCTGCTTCGGGGATTGAGGCTATTGAAATTCTAGAAGCACTTCAATCTGTTCGGCAAAAACCACGCAAAGCCGAGGAGTATCCTTAATTCTCCCAAATGCGAAAATTGAGCAGATTCTTATTGAAAGAGGAGGCGTACTTGTGAGTTCCATGTTGTACAGATTCATCAGTTTTTTTGAACTATATCGCATTGTTTCAAAGAAGCAATTGAGGCTCACAAAAGCGGCACTCTTTGAAGATAAGAACGAGGCTATTGGGAACATATTGCAGCTTCAAGAAGATGAATTGCTGAGAGATTTCTATATAAATCCGCCTGACATAGAAAAGGCCCACAGAACATTTTTGGAGAACACATTTGTTTCGTGTTGGACGCGAGAACCAGACATGATTGCGATCTGGGCATTATATTCTCGAGATTCTATGGGTGTGCGAATTAAGACAAGCTTCGAGAAGCTTACAGAAGTGCTCAAGTCCTACGAGAGCGAGACTGCTTGGAGTAAATTTAAGCCGCAAGAGCTTAAGTCAGACATACAAGTAACGGTCAACACTTTCTTGGGAGATGTTGAGTATGTTGACTTCATCAAGCTTCGTGACCAAATACGTCAAAAGCACAAAAAGTTCGAGCAGCAGTTTTCTGTGAAATATCGTGCTAGAAATGGAGAGGTTCCGCCAGAAGAGTTTCGGCGGGACTACAAAGAGTGTTTGGACAATAAGATTCTTGATCCCCAAAAACAAGGGCTGTTCTTAAAAGATAGGGCATACATGCACGAACATGAGGTTCGTGCAGTGGTCAAAGTTGCTCGTTTAGGGCCAACATCATGGGATAAATATGTTAAGGCAACTGACATGCAAAGGTTTCTCATGGTGCCATATGAGCTGGTTGCTCCGAATACGCTCGCCCCTGCCCTTTTTCTTAAGGTGCCACAGGACTTCATTGAAGAAGTGTGTATAGATCCAAGATGCCCTGCTCACGTGTTGGAAGCCTACCAGGATATCCTCACGCCATTCGGCCTTACTTTCGCTCCATCACAAGCGTTTGGTTCTTTAGTTAAACGAGGGGATTTAGGGTCCACAATAGATGGGGATCCATTGTGCATAGCGCCTGGGATGGTTTAGAACAAATAAGGGTAGGTCCCTAGCTTTCGGGCCACCTACAGCGCGGTGGCTCCCCCACCACCTTCGACCGGCTGCTGTCGTTGCGTTTCGGTGCCGCTGCGGTGCGAGCGATTGAGGAAGGCAAGTTCGACCATATGGTGGCGCTCAAGTCCCCTGATCTGGCCATGGTGCCGCTGGCCGAGGCGCTGGGCATTCAGAAACGGGTGCGGCCCGACGGCGACACCGTGCTGACCGCCCGCGACCTGGGAATCTGCTTCGGGGATTGAGAACGGTTCTTATCACTACCATCACGTCACCTATCTGAGGCATCCTTAGTAGTTGCCTGTATAAGCAACAAGCATCCTATACAGGAAACAAGTTACTTATATAAGGAAACCGTAGATTAATGAGTTAGCTCTCACAGGGGGGGGAGGCGATCAATGAAAGAATATAAGTCTTCAAGATATAACCTGTTTGTCGATTTCGAAAACGGTTCATTCCAGCGCGTGGTGGCGAACACCTTTTCCGGGACTATTATGTTTGCAGACGAAGAGCTTGCAACCTTTTTGCAAAAATTTGATGTAACGGTATTCAGAAATCTCAAGAAACAGGACCCTTCGCTCTTTACATATCTCCTTGAGAACGGTTTTGTTGTTGAGGCGCCTCTTGATGAATTAGAGCGTGTAAGAATTCGATTCGAGCAGGCGAAGTATGCAGATAGGCATATGCACCTTACCATAGTGCCGACTGAGAGGTGTAACCTTGCCTGCATTTACTGCTACGAACATCTCGGTAAAGGGAGTTCCATAACTGCGGCCGGACGGAAGCGGCTGATGAAGTTTGTTGAGAGTAGGAAGGGGATGTTGTCCTCTCTAGGAGTGACATGGTACGGCGGAGAGCCTCTTCTCGAAATGAAGGCCATTGAAGATTTGTCTCGATTTTTCATTGCAATGGCTGATGCCGACAAGATTGATTACAGTGCAAACATGATTACAAACGGCACACTCCTCAATGATGCGACGATCGAGATGTTGATGACGCTAAAGGTGAATCACCTTCAAATCACTATAGACGGACCGGAAGAACAGCACAATAGTCGCAGGATTTACAGGTCAGGTAAAAGAGAGAGTTTTGCTGACGTTCTTGGCGGGCTCAAACGATGTGCGGGCAAAATCCCGGTGGGTATCAGGATCAACGTGGATAAGACTAATATTCACCGCTATAAGGAGTTGATAGACTTGCTCTGTACCGAAAAAATCATTGGTCCGCTCAGCGGCAACACGATATCCCTTGGCCTCGTAAAAGACTGGACAGATTGCGTCAGCATAGACAAACACAAGATGCTGTCGCTCGATGATTTTCAGCATTGTATAAACGACTTTAGGAGCTATCTTGCCGGACATGGTGTCTCGCAAGAAAAGGGCATCGATTTCACCCCAAAGATTCCGTGTGGCGCCGTATCTATTGCCAACTTTCTTATTACGCCAAAGTGCGGTTTGAAAAAATGTTGGATTCACGCAACAGGTCCGGATGATATGGTCGGGGACCTAAACACGGGCCTAGACCTGACTCAAGCGGCAGCAGTAAAGTGGACCGCCTACAATCCCTGCCTGATTGATACGTGTGCAGCCTGTTCCCTGTTACCTGTGTGTGCAGGTGGGTGCCCGTACGAAATGCTAACAAAGCCGGAACGCAGAGAAGAACATTGTCGATTCATGTCCAGATATGTGGAAGACAGCCTGGTGGCAGCTGCAACATAACAAACATAATAAGGAGGAAGTTATGAAACACAAGGAAATCAAGAAAGGCGATAGTGTGACAAAAGGATATTGCAGTGGACAGAGTACGTTAAATTGTACCAGTGTGTGCTCGATTTTCGATGTCTGTGAAAAGCCATCCAATCTGGCTTCTTGTGCCGAACCAAGCAATCTTAAAACGAGAGGGACCGCAGGAAACCTCTGCTGTGGCGGAGGGACTTTGGTCTCTGCTGCAAGTGTTTCTGGAACATGCGGCGCAACCACCAGTTTATGCGATCAAGCAGGAGAGACACTTAAAAGATAGGCCTCTTCCACAGAGATTGTCGATTGAGGGAAGAAAAAAATAGTGGGAGACAGAGGGGCAACTCTCCATTTCCCACTTTTTCAAACAAAAATCGTGAAAAAGTAATGCCCAACCAAGCGCAACACCGGTCAAGCCGGTGTGCTCTCAGCCATTGAACAAGCACCTATCCCCACCAGATACCCCACCAGCAACCATCGACCGGACCGGTTCGAAGTGGACAGTTGCCTTTTTTGTTGTACTATTAGGCATGTTTTACTGCTCCACCGGCAATGCTGCGCTATACCATCGAAACCTACTCCAGCAAGGAGATGCACCATGAAACGACTGGCCATCCTGACCAGCGGCGGCGATTGTTCCGGCATGAACGCCACCATCCGGGCTGCGGCCCGCACCGCCATCTCAAAGAATGTGGAGATGATCGGCTACCGCAAGGGCTATGCCGGGCTGATGAAAAACGACTTCATCCTCCTGGACACCATGGCGGTGGCCGGCACCATGCAACGGGGCGGCACCTTTTTGCAATCGGCCCGTAGTGCGGAGTTTCGCACCGAAGAGGGGCGCAAGAAGGCGCTGGACAACCTGATGCGCGAAGGGGTGGAGGGGCTGATTGTGGTGGGGGGCGACGGTTCCCTGACCGGCGCCATGGCCCTGGACCGGATGGGCTTCCCGGTGATCGGCATCCCGGCCAGCATCGACAACGACATCCCCTTTACCGATATGTCGCTGGGGGTCGATACCGCCCTCAACAACATCATCTACGCCGTGGATTGCATCAAGGATACCGCCTCCTCCCACGACCGGGCCTTTATCGTGGAGGTGATGGGCCGCGGTTCCGGCTACCTGGCCTCCACCGCTGCCGTGGCCACCGGCGCCGAATTCGCCATCGTGCCGGAGGTGGAGTTCGACCTGTCGGAGATGTGCGATCATCTGCGCCAACGGCATCAGGAAGGGCGCAACAACGCCATCATCCTGATGGCCGAAGGGGCCGGTCAGGCCCATGAATTGGCCGCCGGCATCAAGGACGCCATCGGTTTTGAGGTGCGGGTAACCGTGCTGGGCCACTATCAGCGGGGCGGCTCCCCTACGGTGTTCGACCGCCTGTTGGGCAGCCGCTTCGGGAAACGGGCCGTGGAACTGCTGCTTTCCGGCACCAAGGGGGTGATGGTGGGACTTTCCTGCCACGCCATGGTGACCACCCTGCTGGAGTCGGTGATCAAGGGTGAAAAACGGCCCCAGGATGAGATCCTGAAGATGGCCGAAGTGTTGGGGATCTGACCATGCGGCACGCCAAACGGATATTTCGCAGCCGTTCAGCCAAAGAAGGCCTGCCGCCCGGCACGCTGGTTCATATCGGTGAGACTCGCCCGGATGCGGCAGAGGTGACGCTGTTCGAATACGGAGAATGGGGCTGTCACGAGCAGATCGTCGATACGGCCAAAACGGACCTGCCGCCCCACCGCAAAGACGCGGTTACCTGGGTGGATGTGGAAGGGGTCCATCAGGTGGAGACTATCCGCAGCCTGGGGGAGTGCCACAACCTGCACCCGCTGGTGCTGGAGGATATCGTCAGCACGGTGCAGCGGCCTAAGGTGGAGGATTACGACGACTACCTGTTCGTGGTGGTACGGATGCTGCTGCCCCTGGAGCAGGGAGATTTCGTCGCCGAGCAGGTCAGTATGGTGCTGGGCAAGGGCTATCTGTTCACCTTTCAGGAAGGGATTCGGGGCGATGCCTTTGAAGCAGTGCGAGAACGGATTCGGACCGGCAAGGGTAAGATCCGCAGCATGGGGGCCGATTACCTGGCCTACACCCTGCTGGATGCCATCATTGACCGCTATTTCACGGTGTTGGAGGGGTTTGGCGAACGCCTGACCAGCATTGAGGAAGATATTGCCCTGCATCCGCAACCCCGGGGGCTGGTGCAGCTGAATGAGCTCAAGAAAGAGGCGATCTACCTGCGCAAGGCGGTCTGGCCACTGAGGGAAGTGCTGTCGTTTCTGGAGCGTGACGACACCGAGCTGATCAGCGACACCACCCGCATCTATCTGCGTGACGTGCACGATCACACCGTGCAGGCCATCGACACGGTGGAAACCTACCGTGACCTGCTGGCCGGCATGCTGGACCTGTACCTGTCAAGCCTCAGCAACCGCACCAACGAGATCATGAAATTTCTGACCGTGATCGGCACGATCTTCATGCCGCTGACCTTCATCGTCGGTCTGTATGGCATGAACTTCAGGCATATGCCGGAACTGGAATGGCAGTACGGTTACGCGGCGATTCTCGGGATCATGCTGCTGATCACGCTGGGCATGGTCATCTACTTCCGCCGCCGCAAGTGGTTATAGACTAGCCGTAGACCGAGAAGCGTGGTACTTTTTGCGAGCCTAGCAAGGCAGCCTTCTCCCGTGCCGAGACCTCCTGGGAACGGGGCGGTTGTTCCGCTGACGCTGCCACCGAAAGCGTTACCCGATCTTCAGGCAAGCTGAGGAGCCTGCCCTGCCCCTGCGGCGGCTGCCGCTTGCGGGACGACGCCTGATCATCCTGCCGCCCCACCTGCCGCACAACAGCAGTCGGTTCAGGCTGGAGGGTGGGTCGTATCAAGACGGTTGTTGCCATGCTCATCACCTAATCCAAGTCTGTCACTAGCCACCATGTCCCAACACAACCTGCATACGCGTGTCGCAAACGCCATCCGGGAGCGGAACCTGGCTGCCCCGCAAGACTGCCTGATCGTGGCCGTCTCCGGCGGTGCCGATTCGGTGGCCCTGCTGGACCTGCTGGCCACGCTCCCCTGCTATTCTTTTCGGCTGATTGTGGCCCATCTGAACCATTTGTTGCGCGGGCCTGAAAGCGATGGCGACGAACGGTTCGTGGCCGAGCTGGCAGCCCGTTACCAGCTGCCCTGCGAGATCAGGCGGGTGGATGTACGCAGCCTGGCCAGCCAGCAGCATCAATCCCTGGAAGAGGCCGGCCGGGAGGCCCGCTATGCCTTTTTTGAGGAACTGCGACAACGCCATCAGGCTGCGGCAATTGCCCTTGCCCACCACGCCGACGACCAGGCCGAAACTCTGCTGATGCGGCTATTACGTGGGGCCGGCACCAGCGGTTTGTCGGCCATGGCGCACCGCAGCGCCCAGGCCGTGATCCGCCCCCTGCTTGGGCTACACCGGGATGAGCTGCGCGCCCACCTAGCCCACCACGCTATCCCGTTTCGTGAGGATGCCAGCAACCAGGACTGTACCTTCCTACGCAACCGTATTCGCCATGAGCTGCTGCCGTTGATGGCCAGCTACAACCCGGCCATCAACGAACGACTGGCGGCCACCGCCGACCTGCTGGCCGAAGATGAGCTGCTGCTGAACCAGCTCACCCGACAGACCTGGCAGCAGCTGGCGCAGCAGGGCGACGGCTGGGTCAGCCTGGGTCGCAACCTGTTGGCAGAGCAACCGGGCGCCATGCGGATGCGGCTCTATCGCTTGGCCATTGTTGAGGCCAGCGGCGACCTGCGCCGGATCGAACGTAAGCACTGCCTGGCTATTGACCAGCTGCTGCAGACAGGACAGACCGGCGGCCGGATCGCCCTGCCCAAAGGCTTGACCGCCCTGCTGACCGCCGAGCGCCTGTTAATCGCCCGGCGCGACCTGCTGCGTCCACAGCCCCCGGCAACCGTCACCATCACCAGACCGGGACACTATGAGCTGGGTAATGGGCTGGAGCTGCTGGTGGAGCAGGCCGCTCCCCCGGATGATTGGCAGACGCTGCCGCCAGATATCAGCTATGTCGACCCCACACAGGCTCCATTTCCGTGGCAACTGCGGCCGGCAAAGGCCGACGACCGACTGGAACTCTTGGGGATGAACGGCGGCCGACTGGTGCAGGATATCCTGGTGGATGCCAAGCTGCCACGCCATCTACGCTCCTGCCTGCCGTTACTGTTATGCGGAGGGAAACCTCTCTGGCTGGCGCCCCTGCGCCGTACCCGGCTGGCACTGATGCCACCCGGACAGTCCTGCGGCATGCGCCTGACGCTGCTTGGACGGGAGCGGTTGCCCCTTTTCCCTTAGCTCCCATGGTATACATGCCGTTAAAACCCTTGTCCCCACGGGGGAAGATATGTTATTTTTTCCCAATTTAACGCACCCAAAAGACCAAACCACCTTAACCGCTTAGTGGAGGCTCACCCTTGAACCAGTTCTATAAAAATCTCGCCCTCTGGCTGGTCATCAGCCTGATGATGATCATGTTGTTCAACATGTTTCAGAAACCACGCCAGACCGAGGACAAACTCAGTTTCAGCGAGTTTATGACCCTGATTGACGACGGCAAGGTCAGCAGCGTTACCCTGCAGGGCAACGACGTGACCGGCAAATACACCGCCAAGGACGGCAAGGAGAAGCAATACCGCACCTACAAGCCGACCTTTGACGCTGATCTGACTCAAAAACTGCTTGAAAAGAAGATCACCATCCAGGCCAAGCCGGAAGAGGAGCGTTTCTCCTGGTTCTCGCTGTTCATCTCCTGGTTCCCGCTGCTGCTGTTGGTGGGTATCTGGATCTTCTTCATGCGCCAGATGCAGATGGGTGGCGGCAAGGCCATGTCCTTCGGCAAGAGCCGCGCAAAATTGCTGACTGAAGCACAGGGCAAGGTCACCTTTGACGATGTGGCCGGCATTGAAGAGGCCAAGGAGGAACTGGAGGAGATCATCGCCTTCCTGAAAGATCCCAAAAAGTTCACCAAGCTGGGGGGCAAGATCCCCAAGGGTGTGTTGCTGGTGGGCCCTCCGGGCACCGGCAAGACCCTGCTGGCGCGGGCCGTGGCCGGTGAGGCCGGCGTGCCATTCTTCTCGATCTCCGGCTCCGACTTTGTGGAAATGTTCGTCGGCGTCGGCGCCAGCCGGGTGCGGGACCTGTTCCTGCAAGGCAAAAAGAACGCCCCCTGCATCATCTTCATCGACGAGATCGACGCCGTGGGCCGTCACCGTGGCGCCGGCATGGGCGGCGGACACGATGAGCGCGAACAGACCCTGAACCAGTTGCTGGTAGAGATGGATGGCTTCGAGTCCAACGAAGGGGTGATCCTGATCGCCGCCACCAACCGTCCCGACGTGTTGGACCCGGCCCTGCTGCGCCCCGGCCGTTTCGACCGTCAGGTAGTGGTTCCCCGACCCGATGTCAAGGGACGGGAAAAGATCCTGTCGGTCCATGCCAAAAAGGTGCCGTTGACCCCCGAAGTGGATCTCGCGGTGATTGCACGGGGCACGCCGGGCTTCTCCGGTGCCGACCTGGCAAACCTGGTCAACGAGGCGGCCCTGCTGGCAGCTCGTAATGACAAATCAACCGTCGACATGCAGGATTTTGATGCTGCTAAGGACAAGGTCCTGATGGGTGCGGAGCGCCGCAGCATGGTCATCTCCGACGAAGAGAAGAAGAGCACCGCCTACCATGAGGCTGGCCATACCCTGGTGGCAAAGATGACCTCAGGCAGCGATCCGGTTCACAAGGTCTCCATCATCCCGCGGGGCCGCGCCCTGGGGGTCACCATGCAGCTGCCGATTGAAGACAAGCACAGCTACAATCGCGAGTCGTTGTTAGGCCGCATCGCCGTGCTGATGGGCGGCCGCGCGGCTGAAGAGCTGATCTTTAATACCTTTACCACCGGCGCCGGTAACGACATCGAGCGCGCCACCGAGATGGCCCGCAAGATGGTCTGCGAGTGGGGCATGAGCGACCGGATGGGACCGGTTTCCTTTGGCAAAAAGGATGAATCGATCTTCCTGGGCCGCGAGATGGCCATGCATAAGAACTTCAGCGAAGAAACCGCTGAAAAGATCGACGACGAGATCAAGCGGATCGTTGACGAGAGCTACAGCCGTGCCCTGACCATCCTGCGGGAAAACGAGCAGATCCTGCACAACCTCTCAAACTGCCTGATCGAGAAGGAAAACCTGACCGGCGCTGAGGTGGATGACATCATCGCCGGCATCGCACCGCTCTGCACCGGCAAAAAGCCCGAGAAAGAGACTGCACCTGAACCGGCGGCTGAAACTACACAGCCGGAGTCGGGCGAAGAAGCAACCAAACCGGTGGATATCCAGGCGTGATCCGCCCCCTGATCCTGCGCAGTACGGCGGAGGCCCGCCGTGAACTGGAGCGGATCGGGGTCGACCCGGCCGGCATCGCACGGATGCTGCCCAAGCTGGAACTGCTGCCGATCCTGGTGCCCAACTTACGGGCGGCAGCAGCCAACATCCTCAAGCAGGAATTGCTCTCCCTGGGAGGGGATGCGGCCGTGGCCCGCGGGACGGTGGCCTGCAGCATCGACACAACAGATGTTCTGTTGATCGGTACCCGCAAGCAGCTGACCGGCCTGTGCGCCAAGCTGGCCCAGCAACCGTTCGGCCTGGCAGCCTTGGCCGAGCAGGTGCGTCAGCTACTGGCAACGCTGACAGCCCCACCCTCCTCCTGGAGGCTTGCCAAACGGGAGCTTTCGCTTAAGCGCCCGCTGATCATGGGCATCCTCAACGTGACCCCCGATTCCTTCTCCGATGGCGGACGTTTCACACACGTTGAGACTGCCGTTGCACATGCCCTGCAGATGGTGGAGCAGGGGGCCGACATCATTGACATCGGCGCCGAGAGCACCCGGCCCGGTGCACCGCCGGTCTCAAGCGACGAGGAACTGCGGCGGCTGCTGCCAGTGCTGGAACAGCTGTCTGGACGGATTCAGGTACCGATCTCGATCGACACCTGGAAGGCGCCGGTGGCCGAGGCAGCCTTGTCGGCCGGAGCCGAGATCATCAACGACATCAGCGGCCTGACCTTCGATCCCGCGCTGGCCGAGGTGGTGGCCAACCACCGGGCCGGGCTGGTGCTGATGCATACCCGGGGTACACCGGCAACCATGCAGCAGGACACCGGCTATCAGGATCTGCTGGGCGAGATTGCCGACTTCCTGCAGGCCTCGCTCCAGACGGCGCTGGCGGCCGGCTTAAGCCCCGAACAGCTGGTGCTGGATCCCGGCATCGGTTTTGGCAAGGATACCGACGGTAATCTGGAGATTCTACGCCGCCTGCTGGAACTGGCCGGTCTGGGCTATCCGCTGCTGGTGGGCAGCTCCCGCAAGCGGTTCATCGGTACGGTGCTGGGGCGGGAAAAACATGACGAGCGCCTGTTCGGCACCGCCGCCACCGTGGCTCTGGCCGTGGCCCATGGGGCACATATACTGCGAGTCCACGATGTACGGGCCATGCGGGACGTGGCTGACATGACCCATAGCATTGTTTCACTAACCACCGACTGACGGCAACGCTATGCACACCATTCCTCTCGACATAACCGGCTGCCTGGACAATATCTTCCTGGCCCTGCTGGTGTTTGGGCTGGCGCTGATCATCAAACGAGAGGTGGCCTTCCGCCTGCTGGCGGTGATGGCGCTGCTGACCCTGTTGTCGTTTGCCGCCCGCCTGGCCGGCATCCAGCCGCTGATCCGTTCCATCGACACCCTGATCGCCTCGATGCCGATCATCCTGGCGGTGATCTTCCAGAACGACCTGCGCCGCACCCTTTTGGCTATCGGCAAGCGGCAAACTGCAGCCCCCACCCAGGACAGTGACGGCACGGTGGACGAGATTCTCAGGGCCCTGGCCGACATGGCCGGACGCCGCATCGGTGCCTTGGTGGTGATCGTACGCCACCAGCCGATCGAACACCTGCTGCAGGTGGGTACCGACCTGGACGCCAAGGTGACCAGCGAACTGTTGAACTCGATCTTCCTGCCCTATTCACCGATCCATGACGGCGCGGTGATCATCCACAAAGGCAAGATCACCCGGGCCGGCTGCCTGCTGCCCCTGTCCCACAACCCGGACATCGCCAAGAGCTTCGGCACCCGTCACCGGGCCGCCCTGGGGCTCTCGGAACTGTCCGACGCCCTGGTACTGGTGGTGTCGGAAGAAACCGGCAAGATCTCGGCGGTCCACGACAGCACCATCACCTACGACATCGAGACGGCCGAATTGAAGCGGCTGCTGAAAAAAGCCCTCGATCACCGGCGTTCAGCGTCGAGCGCCCCTGCTGAAGGAGTATCCCCATGAAAAAACTGTTCGGCACCGACGGCGTACGCGGCGTCGCCAACGTGCATCCGATGACTACCGAGATGGCCATGCAGCTCGGTCGCGCTGCGGCCTACATCTTCAAGAGCTCCGGACCCCGCCGCCACCGAATCGTGATCGGCAAGGACACCCGCCTGTCGGGCTACATGCTGGAGAGCGCCCTGGTGGCCGGCATCTGCTCGATGGGGGTCGATGTGCTACTGGTGGGACCGCTGCCTACGCCGGGCATCGCCAATATCACCAAATCGATGCGGGCCGACGCCGGGGTGGTGATCTCGGCCTCCCACAATGCCTTTCAGGACAACGGCATCAAGTTCTTTTCAGCCGACGGCTTCAAACTGCCGGACGAGATCGAACTGAAGATTGAAAAATTGATCGACTCCAAAAAGATCGACTCGCTACGCCCGACGGCCAGCGAGGTAGGCAAGGCCTTCCGGATCGATGACGCAGCCGGCCGCTACATCGTGTTTCTGAAAAACAGCTTCCCGGCCGACCTGGACCTGTCCGGCCTGAAGATCGTGCTAGACTGCGCCAACGGCGCCGCCTACAAGGTGGCCCCGGCGGTGTTTGCAGAGCTGGGGGCCGAGGTGATCTCCCTGGGGGTCAAGCCCAACGGCAGCAACATCAACGCCGGTTGCGGCTCACTGCATCCTGAGGTGATCAGTGAGGCGGTCAAGCAATACCAGGCCCACATCGGCATAGCCTTGGATGGCGACGCCGACCGGGTGATCGTCTGCGACGAATTCGGCAACGAGGTCAACGGCGACCAGATCATGGCGATCTGCGCCACCGACATGCTGGCCCGCAAGCAGCTCAAGAAGAAGACCCTGGTGGCCACGGTGATGAGCAACATGGGGCTGGACATCGCCCTGCGCAAGGCCGGCGGCAAGATTATCAAGACCGCTGTTGGGGACCGCTACGTGGTGGAGGAGATGCGCAGAGGCGGCTACAACCTGGGGGGCGAGCAGTCGGGACACTTGATCTTCCTGGACAATAACACCACCGGCGACGGCGTGCTGGCCGCACTGCAACTGCTGGCGGTAATGCGCCGCCGTGAAAAGCCGCTCTCGGAACTGGCCGAGGTGATGATTCCCCTGCCCCAGGTACTGATCAACGTGCGGGTCAAAGAACGCAAAGACATCATGACCCTGCCCAGCGTGGCCAAGGCGATCCAGAATGTTGAGCAGAAGCTGGGTGACGAAGGACGGGTCTTAATCCGTTACTCCGGCACCGAGCCGCTGCTGCGGATCATGCTGGAGGGGCAAGACAAATACGAAATCACCACCTGGGCCAACGAGATTGGTGACCTGGTGAAGCAACAGATTGGAGCACACTAGTCATGCCGAAGCTGGGACTAAACGTTGATCACGTGGCCACCGTACGCCAGGCGCGGGGCGGCGCCGAGCCCGATCCGGTGACGGCAGCCGCCATCGGTGAGCTGGCCGGGGCCGAAGGGATCACCATCCACCTGCGGGAGGACCGCCGTCACATCCAGGACCGCGACCTGGAACTGCTGCGCCAGACGATAAAAACGCGCTTGAACCTGGAGATGGCCGCCACCGCCGAGATGGTGGCCATCGCCACCCGCACCAGGCCCGAACAGTGCACCCTGGTGCCGGAAAAACGGCAAGAGTTGACCACCGAGGGGGGGCTTGATGTGATCGCCAACTTCCAATCGGTGCAATCTGCGGTACACTCACTGCAACAGGCCGGGATCATCGTCAGCCTGTTTGTGGACCCGAATCCTGAACAGATCCGCGCTGCCCAAAAGGCCGGTGCCGATGCCATCGAGATCCACACCGGTGCCTATGCCGAGGCACGGGAACAGGCCGGCCGTGATCGGGAGATGGCTGCTATCCGTGAAGCGGTTGGCTTGGGCAACGAACTGGGCATGACTGTCCACGCCGGCCACGGCCTGAACTATGTCAACATCGCCCCCCTGGCCCTTATGCCGGGGATCGAGGAGTTCAACATCGGTCACAGCATCATCGCCCGGGCCGTACTGGTGGGCCTGGATCGTGCGGTACGGGAGATGGTGGCACTGCTACGCGCATGATCATCGGCACCGGCATCGATACGGTCGCGGTGGACCGCTTCCAACGTTTTCTGGACGAAGGCAACCAGCGCCTGCTGGATCGGTTGTTCAGCTCGCAGGAACAGGGCTACTGCCGGCCCAAGAAACAGGCCGCCGCCTGCCTTGCCGCCCGCTTTGCCGCCAAGGAGGCCTTTTTGAAGGCGCTGGGTACCGGCCTGCGGGACGGCATCAGCTGGATCGAGATCGAGGTGGTCAATGATTCGCTGGGCAAGCCTAAGCTCTGCCTGACCGGCTCTGCCCGGCAGCAGCTGGAACAGCGGGGAGGCAGCCGGACCCACCTCTCGCTCTCCCACGACGGCGGCCAGGCCGTGGCCATCGTGATACTGGAGTAGGTCATGAAGGTCGTCACCGCCCATACCATGCAGCATCTGGACCGCCGGGCCATCAACGACTATGGCATTGCGGGCCAGGAACTGATGGAAAACGCTGGACAGGCCTGCGCTGAGCGGATCGTTCGTGACTTCGGCCTTCCCGGCGCCAACTACGCCGTGATCGTGGCCGGCAAAGGCAACAACGGCGGCGACGGCTACGTGATCGCCCGCCAGCTGGTGCAGAAGGGCTGGCAGGTACAGGTGATCGTGCTGGCAGAGCGCAGTGAGATCAGCGGCGACGCCCTGACCATGCTGGAGCTACTGCCGGCTACGCTGGTCAGCTTTTGCCCCAAACAAGGAGAGTTGACCGCACATCACGCTACCGACCTGCAGCGGGCCACCGTGCTGGTGGACGCCCTGCTGGGAACCGGGCTTAACACCGATCTGCAAGGGGTCTACCGGGAAGCGGTGGCACTGATCAACGGGGCACCGGCCCCGGTGGTGGCGGTGGATATACCCTCCGGCGTGCACGGCACCAGCGGCGCCATCCTGGGACAGGCGGTCCAGGCCGACCTGACGGTCAGTTTTGCCTGCGCCAAACTGGGCCAGCTGCTCTA
>Ga0074197_1000203_pt1 | contig 86632 bp, 73 predicted proteins | sample EPASupsiteSAE305_FD_64526 | JGI IMG/M metagenome (GOLD analysis project Ga0074197, IMG submission 64526) | Bioremediated contaminated groundwater microbial communities from EPA Superfund site, New Mexico - SAE3-05 reassembly with SPADES | ecosystem: Environmental > Aquatic > Deep subsurface >... | reverse complement strand
CAGGTCTGCCTCGACCTTGTACTCCAGCAGTTTGCCTTCCAGAATCCCCAGGGTCAGGGCGGTGCCGTAGATCGGGGTGGGGAATTCTCGCAGCAGGAACGGCAGGGCGCCGATATGGTCTTCATGGCCGTGGGTCAGCAGGATACCGCGCAGCTTGTCGGCCCGCTCCCGTAACCAGCTGAAGTCAGGGATAACATAATCCACCCCCGGCATGTCGGCATCAGGAAACATCAGGCCGGCATCCACCAGAATCAGATCATCGCCACATTCATAGGCCATGCAGTTGATGCCGATCTCACCCAGGCCGCCCAATGCCACTATCCGCAGCGGCGAATTCGAACGGGGAGCGGCGTTGGCTTCGTCAGAGGCTCCTTGACGTACTGCTGGGTACGTCGGCGTTGCCTCTTCCTTGCCGCCTTGCTCGCCGCCCGAATACACCGCTGCCGTTTCTTTACTGTCAGAATTCATGGTTGATTTCCTTTACGTATCGGCACCAGTGCCGCAATCTTTTTATCGCAGCGGCTGATCCAGTCTGCGCCAGGCTGTCGTAGCCAGCGGGTGCCGTAGAAGGCGCTGCGCAGTGAACGGTAGGCAGCCAGCGCCTGATCAATGTCGCCACGACATTCGGCAGCCTCGCCCAGGGCCCAGATGCGTGCCGCAGATGCTTCAACGCGGGATGAGAAGGGAAGGTACATCCTGATGGCTGATTCATAGCCGGTCAGGGCCACCATGAAGTCACCTGCTTTTTCACCCTTGACCCCTTCAAGATACTGGGTCTTCTGGCGGTGATTAACGTTGGCAATCAGCAGTAGCATGCTCAGTAGTAGAGCGGTCAGGATGGTAATCAGGGGGCGGGCCATCGGTTACTCCTGAAAAAAACGGGGCAGGAAGGTGAGCAGCGCCCCCAGCATCAGCATGATAATACCCAGCAGTACCACCAGGCTTGGCAGCAGGTTGCGGGGGGAAGGCCAGCGGTGGGCAGCGGGGAATCCCCAGCCACAGGCCGCCAGACCGGCCAGAATCAGCAACAGGTACTGAGGGCCCTTCATGGCAATCCACCGGCAATGGCGGTATGGACCTGCTGCATCAACAGATCCTCTGCTTCTGCCCTTTTCAGGCCGGTTGCCAGGGTGATCGGAGCATGAATCCTGAGTTGCACCGCACGGCCAAGGTTCAGCCCCAGGCTGCCACCGGGATTGATGGCAAAGCTGCCCACGATACTGACCGGCACCACCGGTACTCCAGCTTTCACTGCCAACAGAAAGCCACCACGTTTAAATGGCAGCAGCAGCCCATCTCGTGTGCGGGTCCCTTCCGGGAAGAGGATCACACTGGTACCGCTTCTGATTTGGCTGGCTGCTTCATCCATACTTTTTAACGCCTTGCGGCCATCACCACGATCCAGAGGGATATAACCGCCCCGGCGCATGGACCAGCCAAAGACCGGAATAGTGAATAGTTCTTTTTTGGCTATCCAGGAAAGTGGGCGGGGGAAATAACCCTGTATGGCCAGGATATCAAAGTTGCTGGCATGGTTGCTCATCACAATGATCGGGCCATCAGGGAGCTGTTCCTCGCCAACGACCGTCATGGTGATGCCGGCCATGGTAATGCCCAGGCGTCCCCAAAAACGGGCAAACCACGCGTAATAACGGCGCTCCAGCAGCGTAGACAGGATTGCTGCAGCAGCAAGCAGGAAGGTCAGGGGAAAGAAAACAGACATATAAAGCAAGCCACGGATCAGCGCCACAGTACCACCCTCTTGAAAAATCTGCGTGAGTTTAGCTATTTTAATGCATCAGGTCAAGCAGTGCCCTCTTTGCTTGCGTGCCTCTCATGGCGATGTTATAACGTCCTTCCACATAGACCAAGAAATCAGGAGGAATCCTATGGCCAGTCTTAATAAGGTAATGCTGATCGGAAATTTGGGTAAAGATCCCGAGGTGCGCTACACCACCTCAGGTCAGGCAGTGGCAAGTTTTAATCTTGCCACCAGTGAAAAGTTCAAGAACAAGAGCGGTGAATGGGAAGAGCGGACGGAATGGCACCGGGTCACCCTGTGGGGAAAACTTGCTGAAATTGCAGGTGAATATCTGGCTAAAGGCAAGACCGTCTATATTGAGGGTCGTTTGCAGACCCGCAAGTGGACCGACCGGGACGGCAATGATAAATATACCACCGAGATTGTTGGCGATAAGATGCAGATGCTGGGTGGCAAGGGTGATGGCGCCAGCGGTGGTGGTGGCGGAGCACGTCGTCCAGCTGCCGGCGGGGTGGCCGATACCACGGTAAGTTATGATGAACCACCGTTCCAGGATGACGATATTCCGTTTTGACGACTGCCTTGTGCTGTAGTGTAAAAAATAAAGAGTAAGTTTAGGCCGTAATATTTTGATATTACGGCCTTTTATGTGGGTAAGCGGTTTTGCGCATTGACGCAAAATTAACTAACGTCTAAATCAGTAGCTCGGCTGATACATTGTGATCAGCTGGTGACCAGAGGCGACAAGCCAGGTTCTGTTGTTAGATAGGTGCGGTTAGAAGGAAGGTGCGTTCATGAACCAAGATATGTCAGTAGTACTCTGGATACTGTCGGCTGTTCTGACCATTTCCGGCTTAGTCGGTATGTTCCTGCCTATTCTTCCAGGGGCACCGATTCTTTTTCTGGGCCTCCTTTTTGGTGCCTGGGCAGAAGATTTTCAGTACGTTGGTCTCTGGACACTGCTGATACTTGCAGTAATGGCCGGACTTACCTATCTGGTTGAGTTTGCTGCATCAGTTCTGGGAGTAAAGAAATACGGAGGCTCCGGTCGTGCCATGCTTGGTGCTGCAGTTGGCGGAGTTGTTGGTCTTTTCTTCGGTATGCCAGGTATCCTGCTTGGTCCATTTATCGGGGCTGTTGTTGGTGAACTTTCTCTTCAGCGTACCCTGGATGAAGCCAGCCGTGCCGGTTTTGGAACCGTGGTTGGTCTGGCAATAGGATTGGCTGGCAAGCTTGCCATCGGTATCGCCATGGTTGGCTTGTTTGTAGTAATGCGGTTTGTCCCGTAACAAAAACAGAGTATTCTACCTGCATCGTACGATATGATGACAACGCTGCCAATTGAGGAAAACTTTATTGATGAACAGGTTAAGGCGGATCTGCTGAGGATACTCAATAAATAATCGATTGATAACGATATGTTGCTCAATTTAAGGCCGGTCTGGCTGATTTGCCAGGTCAAGCTTGCGCAGCAGAACAGTCAAACTAATACGGGCAGTTTTTAAGTTTTAAGTGCTATGCTGTCTTGGGATGGTACTTTCCACCCACCGGTGAAGCCACTGCCAGCATAAGGATTTTCCATGAGTGATCAGACCGATATGTCTCAGAGAGCACCCGAGCCAACTGCTGTAACAACTGCAGAAACCGATGAGCCAATCGAGGCGCAGCCTTTGGAACAAGAGCCGGTAATGGCAGGTGAAGCCGGTTCTGAAGCAGAGGCCGGGGAACTGCATCCTTTTGAGCCTGATCAGCAGGCAGAACAGGCTGAAGATGATGACGAAGATGGTGATGAACTGCCGCTGGGGGTAACCGGTGAAGAGGTTCAATATCTGTCCGAGCGTTTCAATGCACGGGCCGAGATTGAGGATGATCTGCGTAAGGCAGAAGATGAGATGACCTACCTCAGGGAACAGATCCGTCAGGACCCAACCGTGCTGGCAGCGGTTCAGGATCAACAGAGTAAGCTCGAATACATCGCATCTACAACTTTTGACGTGAGTGAAAAGGTTGCGGAACTGTCCAGGGCTGTTGCCGTCTTGACGGCGCAACTGCAAAAGGTGTCTGAGGAAACAGAGCGGACCGTGGCCTGGTCTGAGTCCACCAGACTGGTCAGTCCGCTTTCAAAGACATTTTTGATACTTGCAATTGTGGTGCTTGTAGCTCTGCTGGGGGGGATGGGGTATCTGACCGTTAGTCAGATGCAGTTGCAGCAACGGCAGGATAAGGTCTCCCACCTGGCAACCCAGGCGGTAGAGGCCCAAACCAGGCGTCAGGCTGAGTTTGACAAGCAGTTTGCGACCCTGGTCGGTACAGAGATCAAGCACGAGCGGGAGACTATCAACAAGGAATCAATCCAGAGTAAGCTCAATCATCTCCGTGGAGGTGCTGCTGAACAGCGGCTGCTGAGAAAAAGCAGTGGTGACTGGTTGCTTCCGAAAGGTAAAACAGAAGAGCTTATCACCGATCAGAATCTGATTGAGCTGCTTAATCAGCTGTTTGAAAAATCAGGCAGATCACTGACAACCCATCCATCACTGCCGCCCCATAAAGTAGTCTCGATTTTAAAGCCGAACGGTAAGGGTGGTACCGATCTGATCGTGACCAAAGAGACGGTGCCGTAATGGGCTGTAGCGTACCGGTATGTCTTCCTTAAAAACACTGATTCCTTTCCTGCAGGGGCTTCGCTGGCGATACGCCATCGGAGCCTTTCTGCTGGTGCTTACCAACGGCTGCGCCCTGCTGATCCCCTGGTTGCTGAAGCTGGTGATTGACGGGTTGCAGCATCCTGATCAAGTGGTTCTCTCATCAAGCAGGGCAGCGGCTCTGATCGCACTGGTCGCTGCCGGGTACGCCCTGGTTAGAATCTTCTCCCGGACTGTGGTCCTGAATGCAGCGCGATTGCTTGAGTTTCAAATTCGTGAGGCTCTGTTTGCCCGTCTGCTGACCCTTGATCTGGGCTATTTCTCCCGTGAACGGACCGGTGACATCCTCTCCCGTTTTGCCAATGACCTGACTAACGTGCGGATGCTGACCGGTTTCGGGGTTATGAGCCTCCTGAATACAGTGGTGATCTATCTGGCCGGCATCTGGCTGATGGTGCGGATCAATCCCTGGCTGACCCTGGCTGCAGTGGCTCCACTGCCATTGATGGTGCTGGCGGTGCGGGCCATGAGCAGCAGGATCTTTTCCGTTTCGCGGCAGGCACAGGATGAGCTTGCTCGGCTTTCCAGTCTGACCGAGGAGTCAGTCGGGGCGATCAGGCTGATCAAGAGCTATTGCCGTGAGGAGTCTGTGGCAGGACAGTTTGACCGTATTTCAGGGCAGTGTCTTGCAAAGAACCTTGAACTGGCAAGGCTGCGTGGGTTGGTTATGCCGATCATGGCGCTGGCGACCGGGGCAGGCACCTTGGCTGTGCTCTATCTTGGCGGGCGGCTGGTGATAACCGGCCAGATCAGCTTGGGGCAGTTTGTTGCTTTTTCCGGCTATCTGGCGCTTTTGGCCTGGCCCACAGCGGTACTGGGCTGGATCTTAACTCTGGTCCAGCGTGGCGCAGCCTCCATGGCCCGTTTGAATGAGCTGTTGCAAAGTAGTCCGGCGGTTGTAGAACAAGCTGATGCACAACCTGTTGCCAGCATTGGACAGGGGCTTGAAGCTCGCCAGCTCAGCTTCAGCTATGGTGATCGCCGGATACTGCATGCTATCTGCTTTACCATTGCCCCGGGCGAGCGGGTCGGGATCACTGGGCCGGTGGGCAGCGGTAAATCAACCCTGCTGCGTTTGATACCGCGTCTGTTGCCACTGGCTGACGGCATGCTGTTTGTGGGTGGCCAGGACGTGAATGTGCTGGAACTGGCTTCATTGCGGCGGTTGATTGGCTATCTGCCGCAGGAAACAACGCTTTTCTCGCGGAGCATTGCGGATAACGTTGCCTACGGCGGTAATGGCTCTCTGGAATTGGCGCTGCAACGGGCCGGACTTGACTCTGATCTGCAGGGATTCAGTGCCGGACTTGCCACGGTGGTAGGGGAGCGGGGGGTGACGCTCTCAGGTGGTCAGCGTCAACGGGTGGCACTGGCGCGGGCACTGGTGCGAGAGCCAAAATTACTGCTTTTGGATGATCCTCTGGCCTCTGTAGATGCCGGTCGAGAAGAAGAAATTCTGGGGGCTCTGGCTGAAAGCTGGCAGGACAAGACGGTGCTGATGGTCTCACAACGTCTGTCGGCTTTTCGGGATTGCCAGCGGATACTGGTGCTTGATGAAGGCAGGATTGTGGAACAGGGCACGCCGGAAGAGCTGTTGCAGCTGGGTGGGCGGTATGCCGAGCTGGCAAAGATGCAGGGGGGTATTAAAGAGTGAAGTTGGAAGAGTGACGTTAGAAAGGGTAGCCTAAGCCCACGTACACCGCTGGTCCATCCTTACCTACTCCCACATCAACACGGCCAACGATATTGGGACGTACTGTAGCCCTGAAGCCGATGCCGGGGTTAAACTCAAAATTGCGGGTGCTGGCCTTGTCAAAGCTCTCCATCACCGCTCCCAGGTCAATAAAGGGGGCCAATTCCCAATCTGCCGTTACATTAAAGATCTCCCAGCGAAACAAGCGGATACGTTCTTCCAGGTTCAGGAGCAGAAAGCTGTTGTCGATAAAACGGTTTCTGCCGTAGCCCCGCAGTGTGTTTTCCCCACCCAGGATACTTTGTTCGAGAAACGGCACTTTGCTGTTGTCTGTGTCCCCCAGGGTCTGGTTGTACATCAACCTGAAGACCGAGATGAAGCGTTTGCTGTCGTCGTGGGGAATGTAGCCCTTTAACTCCACTTCATAATGTCGATAGTCCTCTGCACCACCTAATGCCTTGATGGTTGGCTCAAAGGTGATCCGTGCATAGCCGCCGTAGGTGGGCAGTGTCTTGCTGTCATAGCTGCTGTAAATCAGTGAGATGCGGGGGGCATGGGTGCTAAAACCATCAACCCCTGGAACATCCTGCTGAGAAAATTTGTCGGTAATGAAGGGTACCGATCTAATGGCGCCTTGGCCGATGGAGACCGAGCGAAAGCGGTGCCCCAGTTCCAGATAGTAGTGTCTCCCAAGAAACCAAGTGGCAGACAGATTGTAGGTGATCTCACGGTTGGTGTAGTTAGTCTCAAGCTCATTGGGGGTTCGGGCATGAAAACCAAAAAAACGGGAAGAACCATCGGCAAACCAGCCCAGAAAGCCTTTTAGTTCAAGATTGCCGTTCATCAGGCTAACGTCACGAATCCTGGCCTCATAATCAAAATTCTTTTTTTGCGATTGTGAGAGGTTAAATTCGATATTCTGCTCAGCAGTAGGGTTTACGGAACCGTACAGGGTGCCGGTAAAACCAAAGTTTTTGTTGTGATTAATCTGAGGGGCCAGCAGAGAATAGACTTCATCCTTCTGGTTATGAATCAGGAAGGCCGACAGGGCGCCAGCAGTAATTCCTTCATTGGGTGAGGTAGCAATGACCGGCAACGGTACCGTCACCACCTTGACCTGTTCGCCGCAGGACTCGTTTGTAACCAAGGGCAGATCGGCACGGGGTACGACCGTGGTACAACCGCTTAAAACGAGAATAAATGCAAGGGTATATGCAAGTCTGGAAAAACTGCTCCAGAGTTTTTTGGTATGAGATAGTAGAGTTTTCATCGTGGAGGTTCTACACCGCCTGCAGGAGGGTGTCAATATTTTCAGAGATCAGATGGTCTCCTTGCAAGAGCAGGGGTTTGCTGGTACTCTGGCAACACTTTTTCCTTGGTCGGAGTAGCCTGATGAACCTTAATACCCGCCTGGTCCTGATCATGATATCGCTGCTGGTATTGGCGGGGGTGACACTCTTTACCCTTAACCAGTTCTCCCAGACCGCTTTGGTACATGAAATTCAGGAGAGTTCCCGGGAAATCTCAAAGGCGGTGCAGCTAAGTATTGCTGATCTAACCTCTGAAACAGAAACCTCCAGACTTTCGGACTATTTTGAGGGCGCCCGTCAAAAAGGGATCAATGAAATCAATATTATTAACAGTGAAGGGGAGATCATTGACTCCACCAATCCTGAGAAAATCGGGAAGCTGAAAGATCTGAAAAAGCTGGAAAAAGGGGTCAGGTCAGCCCCACGTAAGGCTGAGGGCGGTACGATCCTTTCTCAAAAACCGTATGATGTGGTGGTGCCGGTTATTGTTGGTGATGAACATCTGGGCTATGTACAGGTCAATATGTTGCTGGATAACATCCAGAGTATCCAGCACTCCAATTTTATCAAGCGTTTGGTGGCAACCGGTATGGTCTTTACGGTTGGTATCGCCTTTTCAATCTATCTTTCCCGGCGTTATACTGATCCGATCCACCGACTGGTGCAGGACTTCAAGAAAGTTTCCAGCGGCGATCTGTCGGTGACCATTCCTGTTGAAAGTACTGATGAGGTTGGTGAGCTTGCCAAAGGCTTTAATGAAATGGTGGAGAAGCTACGGGAGCGGGAGGTTCTGGAGAAGCGTTTGTACGAGGCAGAGCACCTCTCAAAGGTAGGACAGTTGGCCTCAGGCATCGCCCATGAAATTCGTAACCCTCTGAATTACATCAGCCTAGCCATTGATCATCTGCGCAGTAAAGTGGTTGAGCAGTGTCCTGAGCGGGCCGATGAGGTGACTGCGCTGGCAGATAAAATACGGGAAGAGGTTCGCCGTGCTAACTACATGGTGATTAACTTTATGAATTACGGCCGCCCTCTGAAACTGCGTAAAAGTGAGATAACGTACGAGCAACTGCTGGAACGAACCCTTTCGGTGCTGTATGAGCGCCTGGCTGAGCAGCAGGTGGTGATTGAACAGAGGATTTCACCTGATTTGCCGGTGTTGCTGCTTGATCCGGAATTGATGAGAAACTGCATTACCAACTTTATTACCAACGCGGCTCAGGCCATGCCCAATGGCGGCACGATTGTGCTGGAGGGGGAACTCGATGACGAGCCCGGCTGGGTGCGACTCAGCTTCAAGGATCAGGGCTGCGGCATTGTTGCAGAGGATCTGGAAAAGGTGTTCCAGCCCTATTTTACCACCAAAGATGTGGGGATCGGCCTGGGGCTGGCTATTACCGAGCGAATTGTAAAGGCCCACGGTGGTGAAATACTGGTGGCCAGCAGTCCCGGTGAGGGGACAACATTTTCGGTACGGTTGCCGATGGAGGAGCTGAAGGGATGAGCGGAAGTATTCTGATCGTTGATGATGAAAAAGGTCAGCGCGAAATCCTGACCATGATTCTGCAGGGGGTCGGTTATGATACCGCTGAGGCCTCCGGCGTGCAGGAAGCCCTTACCCTGCTGGGAAAACGGGAATTTGATCTGATCCTGACTGATCTGAAGATGCAGGGTCAGTCCGGTCTAGATCTGTTGGAACAGGTCATGGCCGATGATCCACAACAATGTGTGATCATGATGACCGCCCATGGTACCGTTGATACGGCGGTTGGGGCCATGAAGCGTGGTGCCTTTGATTATCTTGAAAAACCGCTGGAACGGGAGAATCTGCTCTTGACCCTGAAGCGGGCCTTTGAACGGATTACCCTGGTACGGGAAAACCGGGTACTGCAAAAGCGGGTGGCAGAGATTGAACGGATTCCTTCGATTATTGGTGAACATCCAAAAATGAAAGAGGTTTACCGGGTTGTCACCAAGATTGCTGCCACCTCCTCAACCGTATTGGTCTATGGAGAATCAGGTACCGGCAAGGAGTTGGTGGCGCGGGCGGTTCATGACCGTTCTCCCCGCAAAGAACAGCCGTTTATGGCAATCAACTGTGCCGCTATCCCGGAAACCCTGATTGAGAGCGAACTGTTTGGCCACGAAAAAGGAAGTTTCACCGGCGCCAATGCCCGTGAGATTGGTATTCTGGAGGCAGCCAACGGTGGTACGGTCTTTCTGGATGAAATCGGCGAGATGAACGTCTCCATGCAGGCCAAACTGCTGCGGGCCATCCAGGAAAAGGAGATCCGCCGGGTGGGGGGCAAGGTCAACCTGCCGCTGGATGTGCGGATTATCTCGGCCACCAACCGCGACCTGGAACAGGAGATAAAAAAAGGGGCCTTCCGTGAAGATCTCTACTACCGCCTGAACGTGATTCGGATCAACCTGCCGCCACTGCGGGAGCGGGGCAGTGATATAGCCACCCTGGCAAACTTCTTTGTGGTGAAATATAGAGAAGCATCGGGAATTGCCGTAGAAGGGATATCCAAGTCAGCCCTTAAACTGTTGATGAACTACACCTGGCCGGGCAACGTACGTCAGCTGGAGTCAGTAATAGAACGGGCCGTTCTGATGGCAGAGGGCAGTATCATCCAGCCGGAGGACCTGCCTGCCGAGATCGGCAGCCTGTCCGAAGGGGCTATGGTCCCCTTTGAACTGCCGCCGGAGGGGATCAACTTTGAAGAAATGGAGAAGGCCCTGATCCTGAAGGCGATGGAGCGGGCAGACTGGGTGATTGGAAAAGCAGCACCGATCTTGGGGCTTTCCTATAAAACGTTGCAATATCGGATTGATAAGCATGGGATTGAGAAACCGGAAAAGCGTGGTAAGTAGGACTCAAACTATTCGTCTATTCTGCCGAAAAGTATATTGCACCCTATTGGAAGGAGGGTATTGCCATGAGTTCATTCTTTGATCAAAAATCAGACTCTATCTTTGCTGGTGCTCTTGCGGCGCAGAGCCAGAAAGCGACCCTTGCCCAGTATGCGATTCAGCAGGCTGCCAGATTTATGCAGAGCAGCAACTATGATTCAGCTGTAAAAGAATTTAAAAAAGCTCTGGCCTTTGATGCTGAAAACGTGACCGCCCACACGTATCTTGGCAAAATTTACCTGTCCCAGAACAAAACAAAGGATGCCATTAAGGAGTTTAAAGAGACAGTAAGGCTACAGCCCCTTTCTGTTACTGCTTTAGTGAATCTGGGTAATGCGCAGATTCAAGATAAAGATTATGCAACAGCAGAAAAAAATCTCAAGAGCGCTGCACGGATGGATCCACTCAACCCACTTCCTGATTACACATTAGGGCATTTGTATGTACAGCAGGATCGGCTCAACGAAGCAGAAGCCCAGTTTAAGAAGGTCCAAAAAGTATCTCCCAGAGATGGTAATGTGTATTACAGCTTGGGCATGGTCGAAAATAAGAAAGAAAATTATGACGATGCGGCCAAGAATCTCGAAAAAGCTTTAAAATATAAAAGTAATTTTCCAGCGGCGAACTATGAGCTGGGGGTCGCCTATTACAACCAGGGAGAAACCGATAAGGCGGAAGCTCAGCTAACTATTTTGAAAAGCAAGGACACAGCATTAGCTTCAGATCTTGAGCAGGCAATCGGAAAACCTCGTCTGCTTTACATGAACAGCAACTCAAGTGATAGCTTCTCCAGTATTCTTGGGCCGGGCACACCACTCTGGATGCTGGCGCCGACTGAGCTGGTGCAGCCTGACACCAGCAAAACCTTTTCAGTCACAATTGGCTTTGACACTGATATGGATGTAGCTTCTGTTATGAATCCACAAAATTGGACAATAGGCAGGGCAAACAGCGCAGTTGGAGGTTATTACAATAACACTCTCCCCGTTGATTATACCAAAGAGGTAAAACTCCCGAAAAATCCGCTGACTGTTTCCTATAACTCCGTCACCAAAGAGGCGACAGTTTATTTTACTTTAAGTCAGAATGCTGATGGTAATGCCACCATAGATCCCAGACATCTTGTGTTTGGTTTTAATGGCGTAGATGCAGCAGGCCGTAAGATGGACACAACAGCTGATCAGATTGACGGATACGCGCTTAAAGGCTTTTAATGTAATTATTGTCATTGCGTCAGCACCCAATAAAAATGACTCAAGGAGTAGTGTCTGATGAATAGTGTTTATCTCCCAGGCCAGCTTTCCCATGATGGCTTAAGCAGTTATGATCAACTGGTTGTTGAGCTAGCAGGTATGCAGCCTGAACAAATGATTGTGCGCGTCAAGCAGTTTTTGATGACCTATCCTTCGTTTGGGCTTGCACATAATGACCTTGGCGTTCTGTATCATCGACAAGGGAATCCAACCCTTGCGCTCGCTCACTATGAGAAGGCAGTCAGGCTGCAGCCTGAAAACCTTATTGTGAGGAAGAATCTGGCTGATTTTTATGCCGTTGAATTGGGCTGGCTTGAAGATGCGGTAGAGATATATCTTGACGTGCTGAAGCGGAATCCGCGTGATACTGAAGCTCTCTGCGCATTGGGTAAAATAGGGCAGCTTATGGATGCTGGCAGTACATTGCCGGAACCGCCGCCGCAGGATCAGCTGCCATCTGACCCGGAGACAAGGTTGCCGCAAGCTTCTGTAATGGAGGCAAAACCTGTGCCGGCAGCTCCCCAATTAGGCATGGCTGAACGATACCAAAATGCAGTTGCCGTGGCAGCAACCGGGCAGAAGAAAGCTGCTATTGCGGAGTTACAGGGAGTGCTTGCGGATTACCCTGATTTGGCACCTGCACATAATGATATTGGTGTTCTGCTGCAAGAGGACGGTAATAATGAGCAGGCGTTGCTGCATCATCGCAAGGCAACTGAACTGCAGCCTGAAAACCCGGTTTTTGCCAAAAACCTGGCGGATTTTCTGCTTGTATGTGTGCAGGACTATGAAGGTGCGCTAAGCCTTTACAACCAGTTGCTTGCAAAAACGCCGCGTGATAAAGAGCTGCTGCAGGCTCTTGCACATGCCTGTCTTTCTTTAGGCAATCGCGAAGATGCCTGTTATTTTATTGAACGGGCGCTTGCCGTTGAACCGTGGAATCGTGATTTGAGGGATATGCTTCAGAAACTGAAGGAGGCTCCCAAGGCCGTTTCTGTAGCTATAACCAAAGGGGATGACGAGCTCTATCAAGAAGCATTGATGCTGGTTAAGGCCGAGCGGTTGCAGGAGGCGCGTACTCTCTTGGAAATCCTTGTTTGTCAAGCGCCGGCAAAGGCGCTGGCATACAATGATCTTGGGGTGGTCTGCAGTAAATTGGGTGATCATGCGGCAGCGGAGTTGCACTATCGCAAGGCAATAGAACTTGAGCCGGCTACGGCAAATTTCAGAAAAAATCTGGCTGACCTCTGTTTTGTCGAGCTGGGCAAGACCGATGAGGCGATTCAGATATATCTTGATCTTCATAACAAATATCCCCGTGATGTTGAGGTATTGATCGGACTTGGCCATATCACCGGTGCGGTTGGTCACGCAAATGAGGCAAAACAGTTTTACCGCAGGGCGTTAGAGATTGAACCTTGGAATCGAGAAGCGCGGGAGGCGCTTCAGGAATCAATATGAGTAACGAGGAAATGATTTTTGTCACAAGGAGTTTGACCTGCCTTAACGGGTGAATTGAGTGTTGTAAGTGAGGAATAATGAATATTTTAGTGCTTGGCGCATCAGGAATGCTTGGTCACACCCTTTTTGCGCACCTTGCAAGCATAGACAGATATTTTGTTTGTGGAACGGTTAGGAGAGCGGATGTTTTAGCTTCATTCTTTCCCAAAGAGTTGCATCAGCATCTGTTTAGTGGCGTTGATGCGGACAACTTCGATTCAATCATAAAGGTAGCAGGCGAATTTAGGCCGGACTGTATTATCAACTGCATTGGTATTATCAAACAACAGGCTGCTGCCACGGAGCATCTGCCTGCATTAATGGTAAATTCGATACTGCCGCACCGTCTTGCCGCACTCTGCAAGGCCATAGGCGCCCGCCTGATTCAAATCAGTACTGACTGTATATTTGACGGGAAAACAGGGATGTACCGTGAAGACGACATTTCAAATGCCACAGACCTGTATGGCCGGACCAAATATCTTGGTGAAGTAACCCAATCCCACTGTCTCACCTTGCGTACTTCAATCATCGGCCATGAGCTGTCGTCCCGTTATGGGCTTGTTGAGTGGTTTCTCTCTCAGACAGGACCGGTAAGCGGATTTACCAGAGCTCTATTTTCAGGTTTTCCAACCATTGAATTAGCAGCAATCATTGCGGATAAGGTTTTGCCTGATCCTGGGCTTTCCGGCCTGTATCAGGTTTCCAGCGATCCTGTTAGCAAGCATGACCTGCTTGGTTTGATTGCTCGTCAATATGGCATAACAACGCCAATTTATTCTTGCGAGAGCTTTGCTGCAGATCGTTCACTGGATTCTACCCGTTTCAAAGAGGCAACCGGTTATACGCCACCGGGATGGCCACAGCTTGTTGAACGGATGTATGCTGATTTCATGAGTTCCTGGTATTACCGAGAAAGGCATCAGCATGTCTGACAGGTTTTTTGAAGGTAAAACGGTTGTCATTACCGGTGGAACCGGTTCACTTGGTAAAGTGCTTACGCGTCGACTGCTTTCCGGCTCTGAAGGCACGCCCAAAAAGATAATAATTTTCTCCCGTGATGAGGCAAAACAGCATTTCATGCGGGTAGCATATCAGCAGAAAAACAAGGTAACTGACGAGATTATCTATAACAATTTTAACCAATTACTAGAATTTAGAATTGGCGATGTCAGGTCTTTTGCCTCGGTGGCTGCTGCCATAAAGACTGCAGATGTTGTGATTAACGCAGCTGCTCTCAAGCAGGTTCCTTCCTGCGAGTACTTCCCGGAAGAAGCTGTACAGACCAATATTTGGGGCGCGGAAAATATTGTCCGTGCTATCCGCGAATACAACCTGGCGGTGGAAGTTGTCGTAGGGGTTTCTACTGACAAGGCATGCAAGCCGGTTAATGTAATGGGTATGACTAAAGCCCTTCAGGAACGGGTTTTGATAGCCGGTAATATTACGATCCCGACAACTCGTTTTATTTGTGTCCGCTACGGTAATGTTCTCGCGTCACGAGGGTCGGTGATCCCCCTTTTTCACGAGCAGATCAAAAACGGCGGCCCGGTTACTATTACCACTGAAGAGATGACCCGTTTTCTGCTGCCGCTTGAGCGGGCTGTAGACACGATTATAGCTGCGCTTGAGCAGGCAAGGCCGGGTGAAATCATTGTGCCCCGTGTTCCTGCTGCGCGTATTATTGATGTGGCCCGGGCGCTGATCAGTCAGTTGTCGGTTGAGATTGTTATTACCGGAATCCGTCCCGGTGAAAAGGTACATGAAATCATGGTGTCTGATGAAGAAGCGTGGCGAACCTACCCACGTGGTGATTACTACGCTATTCGACCGATGCTTCCTGAACTGATCGTCGCTGCGGAGGCAAAAAATCCGTTGATGGTCGAATACAGTTCAGCCAGCAATCTGCTGTCTCTTCAAGAAACCTGTCTGCTGCTTACAACACACAATCTGCTGCTCAGTAATGAACTGCATGAAGACGGGGAACTGCTGCGATGAAAATTATGACCATCCTCGGTACGCGGCCCGAAATCATCCGGCTAAGTTGTATTATTCCACTGCTGGATGAGCTGTCTGAGCATGTTTTGGTGCATACCGGCCAGAATTTTGACCGGAATCTCAATGAACTGTTTTTTGAAGAACTTGCAATACGGCGACCTGATCATTTGCTGGCCTGTAATGGTGAATCGCCAATGGTGCAGGTCGGCAGGATACTGGAGTCCTGCGAGCAGGTTATGCTGCGTGAAAAACCGGATCGTCTCCTGATTCTTGGCGATACCAACAGTGCACTTGCTGCCATTGTTGCCAAGCGGATGGGTGTCCCGGTTTATCATATGGAGGCAGGTAATCGCTGTTACGATGACCGGGTTCCAGAAGAGGTTAATCGCCGGATTATTGATCACTCCAGCGATATCCTGCTGCCTTACACTGAACGCAGTCGCCAGAATTTGTTGCGGGAGGGAATTGCCGGAGAGCGGATATATGTTACAGGAAATCCGATTAATGAAGTGATCAAGCGGTATGCGCCACAGATAAGCCGTTCACGGATTTTGGCAGAGCTTGGCATTAAAAACGGGAACTATTTCCTGATCACCCTGCATCGGGCAGAAAATGTCGACAATCGGGAGCGGCTGGAGAGCTTCAGTGTGGCGTTTGATCACCTTCAAAAAGAGTATGGCGTGCCCTGTATCATCAGTACTCACCCGCGTACCAAAGCCAGGATGGAACAGTTCGGGCTTTCAACTGCTAATTTTCAGTTGCGATTCCTGCCACCATTCGGCTTGTTTGATTTTATCACCTTGGAGCAAAATGCCCTGTGTGCGTTGAGCGACAGCGGCACGGTTCAAGAGGAGTGCGCCATCTTCGGCGTACCCAACGTTACGTTAAGGGATGTAACAGAGCGCCCTGAAACCCAGGAGTGTGGTAGTAATATGCTGAGCGGGGCAGGCAGGGAATCAATCCTCTCCTGTGTCCGTTCTGTATTGAAAATGAAGTCTGGCTGGAAGGCACCGGTTGAATATCTGACTGAAAATGTGAGTGAGACAGTCTGCAGGATAGTGCTGAGTCATCGCATGCCAAAGCATCTGTCATGACATCTACGCTTCCTCCCATAACACCGAAGGAACACCATAACTACGTAGCCTTCTTTCAGACGCTTACCTGCAACCTCAACTGCCCTTACTGTATTAATTTGCATGACAACAACCCAAGGGGCGGTCAGATTAAACGACAGCTCATGGGGGTTGATGATTGGATCAGCGCTGCCAACCGGCTGGTGCTGAGGGCAGATCTCCCCCTAACCCTGCAGGGTGGAGAACCAACTCTGTTTTCCGGCTTTTACCGTTTTGTGAACGAGGTTAAGCCGGAGATCAGGATGGACCTGATGACCAATCTGATGTTTGATGTAGACCGATTCATCAGAGAGGTTCCGGTATGGAGATTCACCCGTGAGGCTCCCTACGCGGCAATTCGTGTCAGTTACCATCCCAACCAGAATGATAGTGATGATCTGATCAGCAAAACACTTAAATTGCAGCAGGCAGGCTTTAGAGTCGGTCTGTATGGTATTGAACATCCAGACGCAGAGATACGGGCGCATATTCTGGAGGTGCAAACGCGTTGCCTGAAGTTGGGGCTTGACTTCCGGCTGAAGGAGTTTCTGGGGGAATATGATGGCAGGATGTACGGCACATTCAAATATGATGACTGTGTTGCCGCTCAAACTCTGAGAAACTGTGAATGCCGCACCACAGAAATCATCGTTGACCCGGCAGGATGCGTGTATAAATGCCATGCTGATCTGTACGGAGGTAGAAATTCGATTGCCCATATTCTGGATTCTGACTTCAATGAAGACAGTATTGACGAGTTTAGAAACTGCTCAGATTATGGCACCTGTAATCCCTGCGATGTAAAAGTAAAGACCAATCGTTTTCAGGTGTTTGGGCATACAAGTGTTGAAATACGGAATATTCGATGACTGAACAAATAAATCAAGACCGTTTTGCCATGGATGCCCATAAACTATACTGGCATCTTGACCGGGTTGGCGAGTGGCAGAAAAATAAGCTGATTGCTCCGCTCTATCTTGAGATAAGCCCTGTTTCCTATTGTAATCATCAGTGCATATTTTGTGGCCTTGATTTTGCTCACAACGAGCGGCTGGCTCTGGATGCTGACACTCTTATGGCTCGAATCGAAGAAATGGGGCAGTTAGGGGTCAAGAGCATCATGTTTGCCGGTGAAGGTGAGCCGCTCCTGCATCCACGCATTGCTGAGATTATCGCACACACAAAAAACTGCGGTATTGATGTTGCCATAACAACCAACGGAATGATCGGTAATGTAGGGGTATGGGAAAAGTTGCTTCCGGCGCTGTCATGGATCAGGTTCAGTATTGATGCTGCAACACCTGAGCGATATGCCGCTATTCATGGGGTTGCAACGAGCTGTTTTGAACGCACCCTCTCTAGTCTCAGAGACGCTGTGACCGTCAAGCGCGACCATGGTCTGTCAGTGACAATAGGCGTACAGTTTTTAATGATTCAGCAAAATTTGATGGATATTGAGACAGCGCTCAATCTTTATTCGGGAATTGGCGTTGATTATCTGAGTTTTAAGCCGTACTCGGAACATCCGCAAATGATCAATAAAAGCGGTTTTAGCTACAGTGATGAAATTATAGACTCGGTAGAGCGGGCGGTTCAAAGCTTTACCAGCAGCAGTACGACCCAAACAGCTATAATTTTCCGAAAAGCCGCTACAGAGGCGTATCAAAAAGGTGTGCAGAGCTATAACTCCTGCCGTGCATTGCCGTTTTGGGGCTACATCTCCTCAAAAGGGGATTTTTACACCTGCAGTGTTTATTTGAATGATGAACGTTTCAGGGTAGGAAATATTTATTTAGAGACAATGAAGGAAATTTTTTGGGGAGAGAAGCGGGAAAAATCCATTTGTTTTGCAGAGTGCGAACTTGAGATCGGCCATGAATGCCGGGTCAACTGCCGAATGGCACGAATAAATGAGTTTCTGGCATTTATAAATAACCAACCGAACCATGTGAATTTCATTTAAGCCGGGACTAACACAATGTCTACCAAAATATTGATTATTAAACTTGGTTATTCTGAAACTTTGGACCCTGAAATTGGCAAAGTACCCAGCCTTGGAGATGTTCTTCGCACAACTCCGCTTCTTTGGGCAGTTAAAGAAAAATACCCTGATGCCCATATTACCTGGTTGGTTACTTCAAATGCCGAGCCGTTACTTCAAGGTAATCCGCTGATAGACCGGATACTGGTGTGGGATGAATTTGTTCCATTTCAATTGATGCGGGAAAAATTTGATATTCTGATAAATCTTGAAAAGATTGCCGGTGTCTGTGCCTTGGCCGACATGATTGATGCCTGGACTAAATATGGTTTTCGCTTTGAGTCAGTAAGCGGACTGTACCATGGTTACGAAAAGGGCCTCAATTTTATGAACTATATCGCTAATAAAAAGAACGATACAACCAAAGGATACTGGCAGCAGGTTTTGATTGAGATGATGGGGGCGGCCTGGAAAGGGCAGCCATACATTATTGGCTATCAGCCCAAAAGTCTGGAACAGTTTGATATCGGCTTCAATTATGAAGTCGGCTCAAAATGGCCGGTTAAAGGGATGCCGATAGAGTTATGGAAAGACCTGGAAAAACGTTTTTCTGAAATGGGTTACACGGTTTCCTGGCAGGAGGGTAAAGCCAACCTGCATGAATATATGGACTGGATTAACTCATGCCGATTATTGGTCTCAAATGACAGTCTGGGGATGCATCTGGGTTTTGCACTGAAAAAAAAGGTGATTGGGCTTTTCGGACCTACAGGTACAAATGAAGTGTATTGTTACGGAAGCAACCAATTAATTTTATCTCCAGTCGACTGCCCACTCCGTCCCTGTCTGGCAAATAGATGCGAATCAGGGCTTTATTGTATGTCTCAAATGGATCTTAATCAGATTGTTACTGCTGCCAAGCAACTGCTGCAATGCGATTAGCAACTCAGGTAAAGCATATAATATTTGATTTTGACGGTGTTTTGGCAGAAACAAATGATATCCGCATTGAAGGATTCCGAATACTTTTCAGTGCATATCCGTTGACGGTCCAAGATGCTCTGACCTGTTTTGTCCGTGCCAATGGCGGCCTCTCCCGCTACTTTAAAATACGACATTTTTTCGAACAGATCTTGGCTCGTCCTGTTTCTGACGAGCAGGTGATGGAGCTTGCACAAAAATATTCAACAATCGTAAAAGATAATGTTGTCGAAGCGGCTGCCGTAAAAGGCTCGAAAGAGTTTCTTGCAAAGTGGGCAGGCAATGTGGATTTTGCCATCATATCCGGTTCAGACGAGTATGAATTGCGTTCAGTTTGTTCTTTACGCGGTATCGCTCATTTTTTTGAGCATATATTGGGTTCACCGGCTACAAAGCAGGAAAATTTTCAACGTCTGTTTGATGCCACAGGATGGCAGCGCCAACATTGTCTGTTTATTGGTGATACAACAAATGACCTGAATGCCGCTCGTGCCATGGGGGTCCCGTTTTTGGCAAGGTCAAGCGGCCTTGAAAATTGGGTGGGCAGCGGCATAACGGTTATTTCAGACTTAACTGAATTAGAAGAACAACTTTAGTCGAGGAGACTGTCATGACACGCGCCGTTATTATTACCGCAGCTAATTTTCAGGATGAGGAGTTTACCTATCCGTATTATCGTATGCTTGAGGAAGGCTATCAGGTAGATGTTGCGACACCCGGCAAGGAAAATGTCACCGGAAAATATGGAGTGCCTTCTCGTCCAACGGTCGACACCCTGGACTTGAAAACAGAAAACTATGATTTGGTGGTCATCCCCGGTGGTTTTGAAGCACCGGACCGGCTCAGAATTCGCAAGGAAGTGCTGATCTTTGTGCGTGAAATGTTTGAACAGGGAAAACTGGTGGCGGCTATTTGTCACGGTCCCTGGGTCTGTATTTCCGCCAAGATTGTACGCGGCAAAAAAATGACCGGCTTCATGGCCATTGCCGACGACCTTATCAATGCTGGCGCTGACTATCTGGAACAGGATGCGGTGATTGACGGTAACCTGATTACATCACCGCACTACCGTAACAATGGAGATTTCATGAAAGCCATTATTTCTTACATGAGTAAAAAATCGTGATTTTAAAACTACAAACAGAAGGTACGGCAGCATGATCCATAGGCTTCGTTCCAATATAACGATGACGGAGGTTGAGAAAACGCCGTGTGTGCCAGATGGAGAGGTGCTTCCCTACCACAATGCCATCGTAAAAAAACCGTGGGGATACGAGTATCTTGTATTTGAAAACGAACATGTAGCGATCTGGATACTGCATATTATTCGCAAACGTAAAACCTCCATGCACTGTCATCCGCGTAAGAAAACCAGCTTGATTCTACTTTCTGGCACTGCCACCTTTCATCACAGCAACGGTTCTATTGAACTACAGGCATTTGACGGCGTGGTGATTGACAAGGGAGCGTACCACCTGACTGAAGCCGCCAGTTCACTCCCAATGGTTCCAGTCTCTGAAAACGGCATATGGGTTATGGAAATTGAATCTCCCCCGTTGAAAACGGATCTTGTCCGCATCGGCGATCAGTACGGGCGCACAGGTGCATCCTATGAAGGGGTTAGTCAGATGGTGTTTAATCCAAGCCACTGTCTGACACTTGAGGAACCGCACGCACCGAGGCAAGGAATACAGAAGCGTTTTTTTAATAATGTATTCACTATAACCAGAGGGACGCTGCCTGAAAACGCTGACAAAAATGCGCTTGTTTCCCTTATCTCTTCAGACGCCGACGGCGCTGTTCCGGCAGCACTGACGGTTGGAGATCTCGAACGCTATGATGTCATGCGCCCAATAACTGTGGGAAAAGAGGGTGCTAATGACCTTTTTCTTACCATTGAGAAAGCTAACAATATGATTAAGCTCAGCGAGTATATATTTTCGTTTATTGCCGACATCGGTGTGCGCGAAGTTTTTGCTGTCAGCGGCGGCGGCGCCATGCATCTGGTGGATGCCGTCGCTTCCGAAGAACGTCTTCGATACATTGCCGTCCACCACGAACAGGCCGCAGCCATGGCCGCGGAAGGGTACGCTCGCATTACCGGGAAGCCGGGGGTTGCGCTGGTCACCTCCGGTCCTGGCGGAACCAATGCAACTACCGGTGTATGTGGAGCTTGGATCGATTCCATCCCGACCATCTACATTTCCGGTCAGGTAACCTCAGACACCCTGATTGCAGACACCGGGCTGCGGCAATTCGGCATTCAGGAGAGCAATATCATTGATTTGGTAAAGCCCATTACCAAATATGCCGTTACAGTCACCGATCCGTCCACCATCAGACACCATCTGGAGAAGGCATACTATCTGGCAACAACTGGGCGCCCAGGTCCGGTATGGCTTGATATTCCGCTCGATATTCAAGGTAAAATGGTCAATCTTGACGAATTGGAAGGGTATACGCCTGATGAAACAGAACATTCTGACAACCGAAACATCCTGGTAAAACAGATAGAACAGTGCGTCACCATGCTGCAGCAGGCAGAACGTCCGGTGTTGATTACCGGTTACGGCATACGGCTGGCCAAAGGCGAGCAGGAACTGCTCAAGCTGGTGGAAAAACTTGGTATTCCTGTTGTTTCCTCATGGACCAGCAGCGACCTGATACCGACCGGACATGAACATTACATCGGCAGAAGCGGCATCATGGGGGATCGGGCCGGAAATTTTACGGTTCAGAATGCCGATTTATTGCTGATCATTGGTTCCCGTATGTCTATTCCGCAGGTTGGGTACAATTTTAAGACCTTTGCCCGCGGCGCCAAGCGGATTGTTGTTGATATCGACCCGAAAGAACTGGACAAACCGTCCATCAGGCCGGACCTCGCGATTTTGTCAGATGCCCGTGAGTTCATGCGCGAACTGCTGTCCCAACTTGCCACCACCAATGTTCCCAGCTGCCAGCCCTGGCTCAGTCGCTGTCGCCAATGGAAAGCTGAGTATCCGGTTGTGCTTCCTGAATATGCCGACAATACCGATGGGGTCAACTCCTTCCATTTTGTTGATCAGTTGGCGCAAAAGCTGGATCATGATGCCGTTGTCGTCACCGACATGGGGACCAGCTTTACCTGTACCATGCAGACTTTCCGTACCAAGGAGGGGCAGAGATTGTTCACTTCCAGTGGACACGCCTCCATGGGGTTCGGTCTCCCCGGTGCAATCGGGGCCTGCTTTGGCCATGAACGGCGGCAAACCATCTGCATCAGCGGTGATGGCGGCTTGCAGATGAATATCCAGGAACTGCAAACCATGGTGACCTATAAACTGCCGATCATCCTCTTTGTACTTAATAACAAGGGGTATCTGACCATCAAACTGATGCAGCAGAATCACTTTGGCCGGTATGTCGGTTCTGATCCAGGAAGCGGTGTTGTCTGCCCCGATATGATCAAGGTGGCAACCGCTTATGGTATTCCTTCGCTGCGAATCAACAATCAACAGGAGTTGGCCGCGCATCTGGATTCGGTTCTTGCACACCCCGGACCCTTCATTTGTGAAATTATGATGCCGGAAGACCAGCCGTTGATTCCCAGGGTGTCATCCCTTAAGAAGCCGGATGGCACGATTATCTCCAAACCCCTGGAGGATCTATATCCGTTCCTTGACCGGGAGGAGTTTGCTGCCAACATGATCGTTCCGCCGGTGGAGGTCATTACCTGATTATGATGAGCAGCAGTTGGTATATCCGCTTTGGTGACGATCCGGTTGCCATTGCCAAAGAAACGATTCCAGACAGCACACCACTGGAAATCGAAGGTGCCGTCACTACAATCAAGTCCATAATTCCCAGAGGGCATCGTTTTGCGTTGCGGGATATACCTGCAGGGGAATTTATTGCACAATTTGGCTACCCCTTTTGCCAATCCAGAGGAATTTTGCAAGGTGAACTGCTGTCGGTTCACAACACTCTGTCGAAGATACCGGAGGGCAATGCAACGGCATTTGTTTCTCCTCCCCCAACGCTTATCAAGCCGGAATATGCTTCCTTGACTTTTCAGGGGTACCGTCGGACAAACGGAACGGTCGGCACCCGTAATTACTATCTGGTTGTGCCAACTTCCATGTGCGCCGCAGAGACAGCCCGTCAGGTGGCGACGCGCTTGGAAGCATTCGTTGAAAGTTTCGCACCGGCATGGGACGGCATTGTGGCCATTCCCCATACCGAAGGATGCGGCTGCGCCTCGACCGGTCAAATCGATCGCCTGTTGACTGTGCTGGCTGGCTTTGTCGGACACGCCAATGTGGCCGGTTGCCTGATCATTGATCTGGGATGTGAACAGACCGATTATGCTCGAGTACACGCCGCTTTGCAGGAGACAATCAGCAAGAGTGGAAAACCGGTTGACTGGCTGACTATCCAGAAATGCGGCGGCACACGGAGCACCATTGACGCATCGGTCGAGTTGATACAAGAGCGTCTGCAAAGCATATCACCAGCCACCCGCGAGCCCTGTCCTTTAAGTACTCTGGTGCTGGGAACCGAATGCGGAGCTTCCGACTCCTTTTCCGGTATTACTGCCAACCCGTTGATCGGAGCGGTGGCAGACCGGATAATTTGGAGCGGCGGAGCGGCCATCCTGTCAGAAATCCCCGAAATGCTTGGAACCTTCGACATGCTGTTTTCGCGATTCCGCTCCTTGGCAGTGGCTGACAAATTTTGTGACGCGGTGAGATGGTATCTGGTGTTGGCGGAAAAACTGGGGGTCAACATCAGTGACAACCTGGTACCCAAAAACATTGAGGGTGGCCTGATCAACAGTTACCTGAAAAGTCTTGGCGCAGTGCTCAAAGGCGGCACCACTCCGATCGAAGATGTGATTGGCTACGGTGAACCGTCCTCCCGCAGCGGATTAAGCATCATGCAGGGACCGGGGGGAGATCTGGAATCGGTCACCGGTCTGGTCTCTTCCGGCGCGAACCTGATCTGTTTTTCCACCGGTTATGGGGCGATTACCGGCAGCGCCATCTGTCCGGTGCTAAAAATATCGTCCACCACAGACACTTTCAACGCCCTGCCGGATGATATCGATTTTGACGCCGGCAGGTTATTGAGCGAAGGAGCTCTGGAGCAACTGGCAGGAGAGTTATTGGCGCGGTGCATCCGGGTAGCTTCGGGGGAAAAAACCGCCACCGAACGCACCGGACAACGCCAGTTCCAGGTCTGGACAGCGGGGAAACTGTCGCTTTAATACAACAGAGGAAGAATCGTCATGCCAGAATTCGATATCGGCTACCCCCACGGCAAGGTTGAGCGGATTGTGCCACAAGGTTTCCGTTCCATCAGTAACCGCATCACCGCCTTTGAGTTGGGACATGAATACTATGATGGCGCACGGGAAAACGGCTATGGCGGCTACGGTTATGATGGGCGCTGGAAAGAGATCGTTCCGACGTTGGTGCAACGTTACGGTTTAAGCTCCTCTTCCCGCGTGCTTGAGATCGGCTGTAAAAAAGGATTTTTCCTGCACGACCTCAAGGAATCGCTCCCCGGCATCAACGTGCGCGGCGTGGAAAATCATCCCTACCCGCTGGAGAACTGCCTGGGATCGGTCAGAGCAGATGTCCAGCTTTCACCCTATCAATCGCTCCCTTTCCTTGATCACTCCTTCGATTTTGTGATGGCATTTGCCTCGATCTATATGCTCAATCTGGGGGATGTCATGACTACGCTCCGTGAGATAGAACGTGTTGGCAAAGGGAAAAGCTACATCACCGTAGGGGCATATCGCACAGCGGAGGAGCGAGACCTGTTTCACGACTGGACCGTGCTGGGGACAACGGTGTTGCATGTTGATGAATGGTTGGAAGTATTCCGGCATTGCGGCTATACGGGGGATTATTATTTTACCACCGCCGCAACTCTAAAGCTGGTGAGGGGCTGAGATTGAACTCCACCAACGGTACACTCTATTGGATTACCGGTTTGTCCGGTGCTGGAAAAACGACCATCGGCAAGGCTCTCTATACTCATTTGAAAACCCAGAAAGCTAATGTCGTCTTCCTGGATGGTGATGTTTTACGCTCTGTCTTCGGGACTCTGCATGGTCATAGTGTTGCGGAGAGGAAAACTCTGGCCCGTAGTTATTCCAATCTCTGCAAGATGCTGACGGAACAGGGGTTGGATGTTGTCTGCGCAACCATGTCCCTGTTCCGGGAGGTGCATGAACTTAATCGGGCTACCATTCAAAATTATTATGAAATATTTGTTGAGTGCGACATGCAGGAGCTGATCAGACGAGACCAGAAGGGTATTTATTCTAAGGCGCTACATGGTGAATGCGATGATGTAATAGGTGTTACGCTCCCGTTTGACCGCCCGGAACAGTGCGATTTGATACTTGATAATACCGTTCCGGATTCAGTCGCTGACAAAATACAAAAGATACTACAACTCCCATCAAAAAAGGATTTGCCATGACTCAGGAATTGGTTGAAAAACACTGGGATTATTCACAACACGCCAAGTATTACGAATACCGCCCAAACTATAACCCCAAGGCAATTGACCTTCTGACTCACTATGTGGGTGCTCACCATTCATCTGATTTCCAGATCGCTGATATTGGTGCCGGTACGGGGAATCTGACGATCATGCTGCTTGAACGGGGACTTGCGGTAACAGCAGTCGAACCGAACGATGAAATGCGAGAGATCGGAATCGAACGAACCACAACCGCCAACAAAGTGAAGTGGATCAAAGCAAATGGCGTGGATACAACGCTGGTTGATTCGTATGCCGACTGGGTAACCTTCGGAAGCAGCTTTAACGTTATGGATCGTGAGTTGGCATTGAAAGAGTCATACCGGATCTTGCGTACAAACGGATTTTTCAGCTGTATGTGGAATCATCGCAACCTTCATGACCCGATTCAGGAAGCAGCAGAAAATATTATTGTGCAATTTGTCCCGGATTATGACAGGGGGGTGCGCCGAGAAGATCAAAGGCCGATCATTGAACAACACTCAAATCTGTTTAAGGAGATTCTGTATCTTGAATCAGACTTTGAAGTTCCGAGAACTATAGACGAATACATCATGGCCTGGAGAAGTGTAAAGAACCGGCACTGGGACCTTTCCACAACCGAAGGTGAAACTTTATTTGGTAAAATCACCGAAACGATGCGAAAGCAGCTTCCTGCTACCTTCTCCATCAGGTACACCACCCGTGCCTGGACTGCACAGAAGGCTGACTGAGAGGTCAGCTATAACAACAGCATGGAGCAAACCCATCATATGAATGGCCTGAAAAATATTCACGTTAAAATTGCACACAATGCTCTGGCTGATAATCAATTTTCCAAAGCGCTTGTCCATCTAGTTCTGGCAACCAACTCAGAAGAGAACGACTATGAAGCATTGCAGTTACTTGCACACACACGGATCATGCTTGGTCATGAAAAAATAAAGAAAAACAAAATCGGTTTTTTGGCCACATGTCAGATGCACATTGACCAATACTACAATATCTGGAAACATCTCACAGTTGATACGTTTGAAATAATCCTTCATAACGACACGTCATTTCCACCAGAGCGCTATTATTTCCCAACTCGTAACTATCTTGCCGAGCGCAACTTGCCCTTTGTTGAACTGGCTGATTGTTTCCGCAACTTGACGACATATAAGGTGATAATGACTGCTGGTTTCGTGCAGGCAGTATTTCCAGAGGTTGAATATGCTTTTACCTTGGCAGCGCAGTATATAAGGGTGCTATCGCAAGGATTCCAAGAGTTTCACTTTGGCTTTATAAATAAGTTTACGCACTTGTTTTTGCAAGGATATAATCAGGTTGAACAAGTACGGGGCATAGGCTTCAAAGGTGAGATTTATGTCATCGGCTATCCAAGGTTTGATAACTATTTTGAGCTAACATCAATTAATGCAAAGCAATCATTAATAACGCTGTTAAACCTCGATCGCGAAAAAGAAACTATTCTATATACCCCTACCCACTCCCTCCACACCTCATTATGGTATTATTACGAAGATATCATTTCGCTTGTTGCACGTTATAATATGATTTTAAAACCTCATTTGGACTCTTTTTCAGATGAAAAAGAGGCTGGAGTCATACAGCGCATGAAAAAAGGAGGGGTGCATGTCATTAGCTCTTCTCTGGAAAACTCCTTGCTGTATAAAGCAGCTGATTACGTTCTGGCTGATTACGGTGGCTCGGTCCTTTCTGCCATTTACCTGGGTAAAAAGACAATATTGCTGAACAGCTCGACAGACTTGCACGCCATGCTCCCTTGCCCTAGCTCTGAAATGGTTAGACAGCTAACACCGAATATTTATCCATCTGACAATTCTTACCATGAATTACTTGCTGCATTACGCTCAACAAACTGGGATGATTACGCTACAAAGAACGCAGTGCTGAAAAGGTATTTTTTTGCGTCATTTGATGGAATATCCGGGAAAACAGCCTCTATAGTGTTGTTGAATTTGCTGGAACGCTCATGAATTGCTATGAACACCCTGCGGTAAGGAAGTAAGATAAATAATGCCTCAACTCTATCTGACAACCAAAGCGAAGACCTTGCAGGATCTGCAACCATTGGTACGGTTTTCAACGGTTCTGCCGGTGCTTCGTTTATGTGTTGGTGATGTTAAAGACGAACTTGATGAAACTATCAACCGAATTAATGAACAGATATGCTCCCCCCTTCTGGTCATCCGTTCCTCGGTCAGCACCGAGGATAACCTTGCCACCTCCAATGCCGGACATTTCCGATCGGTTCTCAATGTTCCTCAGGCAGACAGAATTGCCATTTGCAGGGCGCTACAGGATGTGATCAGTTCCTATGGCGACTGCGCCGCTGATGAAGAACTGTTCGTCCAGCCGATGCTGACCAACATAACCATGGCAGGTGTTGTTTTTACCGCAGATGCCGATACCCTGGCGCCCTATTACATCATCAATTACGACGAAAGCGGTTACAGCGATACCATTACCGGGGGCAAAGGTGGTGCAAGTAAAACCTATGTCCATTTCAAGGAAGCTCCGTTCCCACCCGCTGACCCCCTGTTGGCCAGAGTAGCGGCAGCCTGCAATGAAGTTGAGGATCTTGCGGAAAACAGATATCTTGATATTGAGTTTGCCGTCAGTAACGGAGCTGTCCATATCCTGCAGGTACGCCCCATCACCCGGCATGGGAAAGAAGATCTTTCATCACTTGATCTAGCGGCAGCCCTGTGCAAGATTCATCGTAAAATAGAGAAGCTGGCTGCCCCACATCCCAACCTGCTGGGAGACAAGGCAATCTTTGGCGTTATGCCGGACTGGAACCCGGCGGAGATCATTGGCCTGCGACCGCGTCAACTGGCGCTTTCACTCTACAAGGAGCTGGTGACGGACAATGTGTGGGCCTATCAGCGCGATAACTACGGCTATCGTAACCTCAGGTCCCACCCGTTGTTGGTTTCATTCCTCGGCATGCCCTACATTGATGTTCGGGTTGACTTCAACTCCTTCATTCCCAAATCGCTTGATGAACAAATTGCCGCCAAGCTGGTTGATTACTATATCACCAGACTTGATGCAGCTCCCGATCTTCATGACAAGGTTGAATTTGAAATTGTTCACTCCTGCTACTACCTGACGTTGTCGGAAAAACTGACGCAGCTGCACGAGTATGGTTTCAACTCCAATGAAATCAAGCGGATTGAATTTTCTCTGCTTGAGTTGACCAACAACATCGTTAACCCGGTTCACGGTCTTTATAAGAAGGATTTGCAACGGATTAACGAGCTGACCGCCAACCATGATGCCATTCTTGCTTCCAATCTGACCGTCATAGAGAAAATTTACTGGCTGGTCGAATACTGCAAACGTTATGGTACCTTGCCCTTCGCTGGTGTTGCGCGAGCCGCCTTCATTGCCATCCAGTTTTTGGGATCGTTTGTCGAATCAGACATTATGACAATGTCAGAACGAAGCCTCTTTCTCGGCTCGTTGAATACCGTTGCCAAGCAGTTGCAGTCAAAACTCTGCAAGCTGTCATCCGGCGCGGAGACGCGTGATGACTTCCTATTTGCATTCGGCCACTTGCGGCCAGGCACCTATGACATTCTCTCTCCTTGTTACGAAGAGAATTTTGACCAGTATTTCTCCCGGCTCCCCGTAACCGAGTGCCAAACCACAACCTACCGCTTCAGCAGTGAACAGAAAAACCGTATCGACACCCTTTTGAGGGAGAACGGGCTGCAAGTGGGAGCCGATGCTCTCATACAATTTATGGTTGAGGCAATTGAAGGGAGAGAATACGCCAAACTTGTTTTCACACGGACACTGAGCGACATTCTGCGGCTGTTAGCTGAAATGGGGGTAAAGTACGGCGTTTCGCGAGACGATATCTCCTATCTTGATGTCACTACGATCCTGAAGCTTTACTCTTCCCTTGATCATCGCGACCTGAAGAATATCCTGCTAACCGACATCTCGACCAATCGCACGTTGCACCGGCATACCCGTGGGGTCAAGTTGCCGTCCCTTATTCGTACTCCGGCAGATGTGTATGGTTTTTTTCTTGCACCGGAGACACCGAATTTTGTCACCCTGGGCAGGATTGTCGCCGAAACAGCCGAAGAAAGCCTGATAACAACTGATCAGATTTGTGGAAAAATTGTATGTATACCTTCAGCTGACCCCGGCTATGATTTTATTTTTACCCGCCGGATTGCAGGATTGATAACTCAATTCGGTGGTGCCAATTCGCACATGGCCATCCGTTGCGCCGAACTCGGCATCCCCGCGATAATCGGCGCCGGTGAGAAAAACTTCCGCGACTGGTCCAAGGCGCACACCTTGGAGATTGACTGCGCCGGGCAACAAGTAAGGATAATTGCGTGAAAAAGATCGCCTTTACCCAACGGCTGGTCGAAGCAGAAGCATACCGGGAAACCCGTGATGCCCTTGACGTCCAATGGGCAAAATTCTGCAGGGAATTGGGAGTTTTGCCACTGTTACTGCCGACTGAATATGATTTTGCACGATATTTTGAAGAATTCGAAATAGCAGGCATTGTATTCACCGGTGGAAATGATTTATCGTCGTTAAATCCATCTCCGCTCTCGGCACGCCGCGATGCCTTTGAAACCTCACTGCTCGATTACGCCATCAACCATACCATACCTGTTCTTGGTATTTGCCGTGGCATGCAATTCATTGCGGCGTATTTCGGAGCATCCTTGCAAACCATCCCGTCACATGCATCCACGCGACACGGAATCACGGTGCATGAGGGGTGCCGGTATTACGACTGCTATGCCGGGCACAAAGAGATAAATTCCTATCACACCTTCCGGGTGACATCGCTTCCCGACTGTTTGCGAACAGTGGCAACCAGCGATGATGGAACTATCGAAGCTCTTCAGCACATTGAGCTGCCCATTGAAGCGCACATGTGGCACCCGGAACGGGAAACACCATTTATTCCGTCCGATATCATGCTGGCGCAACAACTGTTCAAACTGTGAGGTTCAGATGGTAAAAGGAATCATACTGGCAGCAGGCCGGGGTAGCCGCCTTGGTGGACGGACGGACGACAGGCCAAAATGTATGGTAGAACTATGGGGCAAACCGCTTTTGCACTGGCAGATCAATGCGCTGCGCGGAGCGGGGATCGATGACATAACCATTGTGCGCGGATACATGGCCGATAAAATCGACGTACCGGGCGTATCCTATCTTGAAAACAAACGCTGGGCAGAAACCAACATGGTGGCGACGTTGATAGAAGCCCGGCAGATATTGGCAAACAGCCCGACAGTGGTCAGCTATTCCGATATCGTCTATTCCCCGGATGCGGTCAGAGTTTTGCTGAACGGGCGGGGTGACATCCGCATTACCTATGATCCCAATTGGCGGCAATTATGGGAGATGCGCTTTGATGATCCGTTATGTGATGCGGAAACCTTCAAGGTAGAGACAACGACAGAAAGGCTCCTTGAAATTGGCAATCGCCCGCAATCATATGAAGAAGTTCAGGGGCAGTATATGGGATTGCTGTATTTTGAGCCGGAAGGGTGGGGAGTAGTTGAAAGCTCTATCGGCACTCTGGATCCAAGCACTCTGGCAAGAATTGATTGTACCGCGATGTTGAAACGGCTGATATATGACCATGCTGTTCATGCCATTCCAATTAATGACAGATGGTGCGAGGTTGACAGTAACGATGACCTCTTGACCTACAGCAAGTTTGAGCCGATTCTAAGATCAGCAGAGGGAAAACCAGAATTACAATGAATTCAATCTTGGACAAAGAAGTCAAAGTACTGGCCATTTTTTATTACGGAAGAAGTGGTTCCTACTTTCTGCACAGTCTGATGGATTCGCATCCCAATCTGCTTTCCATCCCTCCCGGCTGTCTTATGTCTTTTTTTGATTTTTGGGATCAAAACCGTCATCTTTCGAACGCTGAAATCATACAAAACTTTTTGTCAGACTATGCAGAAATGATTAATCCTGATGTGACGTCCCGTGGTGTTTGCCATGGCAGTGCCATCAGGGGGCTTGGGGCTGACAAAAATATTACGCTTAAAATCGATGCCAATGCATTTTCCTGCGCCTTACAATCTCTACTTGCACCAATTGTAACCTTGACCAGGCGGCACCTGTTTGTTGCGGTGCATTACGCGTATCATCGTGCGCTCGGCTTGCAAATCCCCAACGATTTTGTCATTGTGTTTCAGGCGCACAACTATTCCGATAAGGTTGTCCTTGATCTGTTGAATGACTTTCCTTCCACAAAATTTCTTCACTCCACACGATATCCCCTGCAGGCATTGGGGTCACACATTAAACATCATGCGGTCGACCTGCGGGAAAAGGATGGATTCAATGGTGCAAACCTGATCTCATTGCTTGCTGCTGCAATTGAGGGTGGAGTGGAAAATTTTCCCGGTTACAATAAAATTGCACGGGCAATACGGCTTGAGGATCTGCATACAAGACCAAAAGAAATTTTACAAAAGCTCTGTAGCTGGCTTGACATTCCATGGCATCATTCGTTACTGGAAAGCACCATTAACGGCCATACCTATTCATTTCCCTCATCATATTCCGGCAGCATCAGCGGCTTTACTACACAAACCATCTCTGCAACCCATGATGATATCTACACCTCATTTGATAAATTCAGATTTGAACTGATTTTCAAAAACAAATGTCAGGCATGGAAATACCCGGTATCATCATTCGTGGATGATGGAATTGTTGAAAAACTGATGCTGTATCCCTACAAAATGGAACAATTCTTTTCAACTGAGGAACTGAAGGCAGGGTATGCGAAAAAATTGCGTGAATATCTGCTCACAGCATATAAAAATCGAGACGACTCATTGCAGCCGATTACGCTGCTTGATATTGATGCTGATATAGACAATTGCGGATGGAGCCGTCAATTGTCAGAAAATGAACTGTTTTGCACTAACGCTGTTTTCAACAAACATGCGTTTGAACTGTATTATACAAAAGCTCTTGATGCGTTTAAAATCAATGACTACAACGTGGCTCATTCAATGATAAAATATGCATTGGTACTTGCCCCGAATTCACATAGTGCCGTTAGTTTAAGTAACCAAATAAGATCAACACTACAAATGGAAGCAACAGTGTGAAGCAGATGGGAATACTCTATTCAAAACTAAAAATGTTTCACTTCAAGGAGAAGCTTGATTCTCTCCCGTTAGAGAATCCGCAGATCCTCCCCCCGCTGCATGTGCGGGTAAAGCCGACCAATATCTGTAACCACAATTGCTGGTACTGCGCCTATCGCCGTGACACCATCCAGCTGGGTAAAGATATGGTTGTGCGTGAACAGATCCCCGAAACCAAGATGATGGAGCTGGTGGACGACTTTATCGATATGGGAGTCAAGGCGGTGATCTTCAGTGGCGGTGGAGACCCCCTCTGCTATCCTCATTTGACAAAAACTGCACAATGCCTTGCAGAAGCCGACATAAAAATTGCCACTTTGACCAACGGGGCCCTCCTGACCGGCGAAATTGCCGAAATTTTTGCTGCCAAGGGGAGCTGGATCAGGGTGTCGGTTGACGGTTGGGACAGCCGCAGCTATGCAGAATATCGCGGCGTTTCGGAGTTGGAATTCCAGAGGGTTATTACCAATCTGGCCGAATTCCGGAAACGCTCCACCCGCTGCCTGGTAGGCGTGGTGATCATTGTGGACAGCAAGAACCATCCGCATGTCTATGATCTGATCCGCCGGTTTCGTGACATGGGGGTGCATAGCGTCAAGATAGCCCCCTGCTTTACCTGCAATGACGGCGATGAAAACAACCGTTACCACGAACCGCACTTCGATCTGGTCAAGGAGCAGATCCAGCGGGCGATCAGCGAGTTTCAATCAGCTTCCTTTGAAATATTTGATTCCTACTACGCCCAGCTCTGCACGTTTCACAAGGAGTATGACTGGTGCCCCTACACTCAGATCAACCCGGTTGTTGGCGCCGACATGAATGTCTATTCCTGCCACGACAAGGCCTACAACCTTGACAGTGGCCTGCTGTTTTCCATCAAAGAGCGCCGTTTCAAGGAGATGTGGCTGGCTGACAAACAGCAATTCATGACGATCAAACCCCGTTGTCACTGCAACCATCATTGTATTGTCAACGACAAGAACAAGATGATCCTGGAATACCTGAACCTTGATCGTGGACATCTGGAGTTCGTATGACAAGCGGAATTGACGGGAAAAACATCTTGATAACCGGGGCTTCCCGTGGGTTGGGGGCGGTCTGCGCCCAGGCTTTTTCCCGCATGGGGGCTCGACTGGCACTGTGCGCCCGCTCCGGAGCACAGCTGGAGGAAGTTGTGCGTTCATGCCAACAACCGGAGCGGCATACGGCGATCGCAGTTGACTTGCTGGAGCTGGCTGCCATACCGGCAGCTGTTGCCGAAGCGCAACGATTCCTTGGCCCGATTGATGTGGTGCTGCACGTTGCCGGTGGCGGACTCGGCCTGCGGGAACCGTTGCTGGAGGCGGGCGACCTGCAGAAACTGTTTATCCTGAATGTGGCGGCTGCCGCTGAAATCAACCGCCTGGTTGTTCCTGAAATGAAACAACGCAAGCAGGGCAGATTGATCCATGTCGGCTCGATCGCAGGACGGGAAGCGGTTGCCTCGGTCGGCTACAACACTGTCAAGACGGCACTTTCAGCCTATGTGCGTTCCCTGGGAAATGAGCTTGCCGCTTCGTCTCTGGTGGTGACAGGGATTCAGCCGGGCGGTTTCCTGGCGCCCGGTAATTCGTGGGCACGTTTGACGGCGGACAAACCGGAGGTTGTGGAACAGTTCATCCAACAACGACTTCCGCGCGGCTATCTGGCACAGGCAGAGGAGCTTGTCCCTCTGTTGGCATTTCTCTGTTCCGATGCTGCTTCCATGATGGCCGGTTGCATGGTGCCGGTCGATGCCGGTGAGGGGAAATGCTATTGATGGAAATCATGAAACCATCATCTCCTCTCAAGGAATGTACAACTCTGCTTAGGGAACGCTTTGCTCCCGGCAAAAAAATACTGCTGCTGCAGGCGCCCCAGTTTCTTTTTGATGCCATCAACCCGGAGGTCATCCGTAATCGTGGCTATTACGCCTACCCTCCCACCGGCCTGCAATGGCTGGCAACTTCCCTTGCGGATCGCAACCTGCAGGTCGACCTGCATGACCTCAACCTGCAGGTGCTAAAGCAGATCATCAATGATCCCGGTTACGATTACCACAACTGGCTTCAGTTGCTGGATGAGGCGCTTGACCGGATTCAGCCATCACTGGTTGCCGTTTCTTCCCTGACAGTCTATGCCGATCTCTTTAACAGACCGCACCCCCTGACTGATATTCTCAAGCATCTAATGGGTAAAGAACGTTATATCGTAATCGTTGGTGGCCCGACCGCCAGTAATGAGATCGAGGGGTATCTGCAGCGCAAGCTGTGTCATTTTGTCATTGATGGTGAAGGTGAATACAAAATCAACTATCTGATGGATCATCTGCTGGAAAATGAAGTCAGCCACCCTGAAGTGCCGGGGATATTTTTTCATCATGCGGGAATGCTGCATGAGAGCGGTGGCGAGGTTGCGCCTGTTGTAATCCGGGGAAATCTGATTGAGAGTTACCGTCAGGTAGCGGTGGAAGCGTATTGCCAGGCCGGTTGTCTGAATCCCTATTCACGAATGATGGGACAGGATACGGTCTACGGCGTATTCCAGCTTAACCGGGGGTGCCGCTGTGATTGCGCCTTTTGCGGAGTGCGAACCTTCATGGGCAAAGGGGTCCGCAACCATCAGGTCGAGTCTGCCCTGGAGGAAGTGCGCTATCTGGTAGAGCAGCGGGGCGTGCGGCATTTCGAGGTTCTGGATGATGATCTGCTGGCAGCGCCCACCATTACCACACAATTTCTGCGGGGCCTGGTCCCGCTGCGGCAAAGCCACCAGATTACCTGGGCAGCCAACAACGGCTTGATTACCAACTCATTGACAGCGGAGTTACTTGATGTCATGAGCGCCTCCGGTTGTGTCGGTTTCAAGATCGGCATTGAGGCGGGGAGCAATGAGATGTTGCGCCGCATGAAAAAACCGGGTACCCCCGCAACCTTTAAAAAGATTGCGGCGCTCTTGCAAAAGTATCCCGAGTTTTTTGTCGGCGGCAACTACATCATCGGACTGTTCGGCGAAGAGACCTTTAGCCAGATGTTGCAGACCTACCAGCTTTCGATTGATCTGAACCTAGACTGGTCGTCGTTCTCTTTGTACCAGGTAACCAGCAAAGCTACCGCAGGGGAGAAGCCAAAGGGTGAGAGTGGCGGGGCCATCGACTTCATCCCGACCAAAAGTTCCGCCAACCGGGAGCTGCATGAGGATCGTTCCCTGCCACTGGGACCGGAAGTTTTTTCCATTGCCGGTGACAGTGTGCCATCTAGGGAGTTGATGAAGAATATCTGGTTGACCTTCAACATGGCGGGTAACTACATCGGCAACAAGAATCTGGCGCCTGGCGGTGATGCCGTTAAATTTATCAGGTGGGTCAATGCGTTGCGGATTTCATATCCCGACAATCCCTACATGGCGTTGTTTGCCGGACTGGGGCAGGTCATTGCGGGAAATCCGGAACAGGCAGAGGCCGATTACAGTCAGTGTGCCGCCATACTGGCCGGTTCAGATTCGTGGCAACACCGCTTTGCAGCTTTTCGCTTAGCAGGTTTAATGCGTGAATTTCCCCGTAACCGGGAACAGGTTTTTGCATCATTGGCAGCAATACAAGCAACCTACGACCACCATGTTTGATACCACCAGTCTGTTTTCAAGGCTGTCGTTGTGCTGAATTGTCTGTAAATGTTTTGCCAGCTTATAGGAAACATGATGTCTAATAATACTATCTACATTTTTCAATTTGGCACCGGCACAACCATCAATTTGCTTCCCCTGGCGGCCGGGCAGTTGTATGCCAGCCTCAACAGTGCCCCTGATATTATGGAGCACTATCAGTTAGCAGAGATTATTTTCCGCCGGGATGATCCAGAATTAATTGCAGCCGGGCTTGAACGGGCTGCGGTTATCAGCTTTTCCTGTTTCCTCTGGAACATGAACATCTCGACCATGACTGCCGCAGCAGTACGCGACAGATTCCCTGACGCACTGATCGTCATGGGGGGGCCGGCAGTACCCAAAACTATGGAAGGAGTCATAACGTTTTTTGCCCAACACCCGGCTGTTGATGTTATCGGCAGCGGGGAAGGGGAGGAGGTATTGGTACAACTCTGCGAGGCACGCTACCAGGGGAGTTCATTTGACGCCATTCCCGGTATTTTTTTCAGGGATTCAGTAACCGGGGAAATTCGCAGCTCACAACCGGAGGTTGTACCAAATCTGAATCTGTTGCCGTCTCCTTATCTTGACGGTACCTTTGATCAACTATTCGGAAAACACCGGGAACAGTTTTCTGGCATCTGCTGGGAGACTAACCGCGGTTGTCCCTACGAGTGCACCTACTGCACCTGGGGTAACTTGCCCACACACAAGATGCGCATGAAGCCGATGAAGCAGGTTAAGGCTGAAATAGAGTGGATTGGTCGCAACAAGGTTAATTATATCGCTTCAGCGGATTCCAATTTCGGCATTATGCCACGGGATGTGGAAATAGCCAGTCTGCTGGCTGATTGTAAAGTCCGCCACGGTTTTCCCAATTTTATTTCCGTCAGCTGGGCTAAACATGCTTCGCAGCGAGTGATTGAAATCGGCAATATTCTGAAAAAAACCGGAATCGGCTTCCGGGTAACACTGTCGCTGCAAAGCCTTAATGATGACGTAATCAAGGCGATCAAACGCTCCAACTACAGCAACGAGGAGTTCAAGGCGATCAAGGCAGACTATCATCGCAACCATTTTTATTCCTATACCGAGTTGATCCTTGGGTTGCCTTTGGAAAGCTATGAATCCTATTTGGATGGTGTTGAAAATTCGCTGAGTGAGTCGGTCTTTGAACAGCTGTACGTCTATCCGCTGTTTCTCTTTCCCAACACCAGCATCGGCACCCTGGAAAGCCGCACACTCTATGGCCTGCAGACACAACGGGTGCCGAATCGCTATACCAAAAGCAAAGAACTGACATCTATAGCGGAATATGTGGAGATTGTTGTCGGTACCTCAACCATGGCCGGCGATGAATGGGTCGCTTCATTTGTGGAGGGATATTATACGTTGGCGTTGCACGATGACCGGCTGGCGTTCTTTGTGCTGCGCTACCTGAAACGGGAATATGCTGTATCAATTACTGAATTAATAAGCTTTGTCCGTCGATATGCCCGGGAAAAAGGTTTGTCCAGTATAGGGCGATCATTTGAAATATTGGAAGGGTGCGCCAAGGGTGTCCAGCGTGAGGGGAAATCTCATCTCATTGAGCCATCGGCCTTTTCCGGCATACCGTACGATCCACCCGACGGTATTTTTCTGGAACTGCTGCTTGATAAAGACCAATTCTATATCGAATTTCAGCAGGTTGTGATGCAGTGGCTGGTATTAAAATCACTTTCATTTGATAAAGAGGTATTAGATGACCTGTTCACCTTCCAGAGAGTTGTGCTCGCCCATCCCGATGCGCCTGCTCCTGACACTGTTACGCTTCACTTTGACTGGATAGCCTACTTCGGGTTTACCTTCGGCTTCCCCATACAGGATCTGCAACCATGCATTCAGTCATACCGGGTTATTGACCCGCGCCCCAGTCACGGTGATCCGGCACAGTTTCTGAAAAATCACTTCGATGTGCGTGGGGTGCCGCCTTTTAATAACCTGAGGGATGAAACCAAACAGATGGTCTTTCCACCGTTATGTATAAGCTGATGGTATAAAACATTTCGATAGATTATGAATGTTGCCCCAAGACGTCAATCAATGCCGAACCATATCGGAGCCGCCATGCCTCAATCCATTGAAGTGACTTTTAAGGACTTGCTTCTCAAGTACAATGTAAAAGGTTCCTACTATACCGCATATCCCCCCTCCGGATTATGGCTTGAACAATTTTCTGAAGCCGACTACCGCCAAGCATTGACTACGGTATTTGGAAAAACTCCTGACATGCCGCTGCAGCTCTACGTTCATTTCCCTTACTGTATGAAGCAATGCTATTATTGTCAGTGTTTTCAATTTGTTACTAAGGATAAGCAACGTATTCAGGATATGCTGACTGCCATCATTACCGAAATCAAGTTGTTAAAAAACTACTTTGTCGAGACAGGAGTCGTACCTCAATTCAAAGAGATCCATCTTGGTGGCGGTTCTCCTTCATATCTCGAAACAGAAGAGTTTGACCAGTTGGTTGCGGCACTTGCCGAGCTGGTATCGATTGATCAGCTGGAAGAATTTGCCATTGAAATCGATCCGCGCACCATGACTAAGGAGAAGTTGCGGCATTATCACGCCTGCGGTATTAACCGCATTTCTTTTGGCATTCAGGAGCTTGACCCCATTATCCAAAAAGCAATCAACAGGGTCCAGCCGATTGAACAGGTGGAAGAATTGCTGGAGCTACGCCCTCTGTTTAAAGGGGTGAACTTTGATTTGCTTTATGGTCTTCCGCTTCAAACCTGTGAGTCGTTACGTAAAACACTTGAAAAGGTTATTGAGCTGTCACCCGATCGAATCGCCTTCAGTGTTCTTGGCTATCGTCCAGATGTATTCAAGCACAATCAGAAAATTAAAGCATCAGATCTACCTGATTTTCTTGAGCGGACCCGTATGTGGGAAGAGTCTTTAAGCTTCTTTTCGTCCAATGGGTATGAGCGGATTGGCATGGATCACTTTGCAAAACCGAATGACGAACTTGCCATTGCAAAACAACAACACAAGGTATTTCGTAATATGATGGGGTATTCCCCCGGCAGATTCCACGACACGCTTTCAGTCGGCCCGTCCGGGATGACGCAACTATCATCCTGGTATTTTCAAAACACCTATTCGATTTCTGATTATTGTAAAAATGTTGCGGCCGGGACTATCCCGGTCTTTCGCGGGTATTCCCTGAGTAACGATGACGTTATCAGGCGGGAAATAATGAATGAGATAATGACATACTACCGGATCGATAAAGGAGCATTTGAAGCACACTATACAACATCATTTGATACCTGTTTCAGTAAAGAGTTGCCAGCTCTTGGGGCATTGGCTCAGGATGGAATTCTTGAAATAACAGTTTCCTCGATCAACGTGACTTCCTTGGGGCGCTTTTTCTTGAGAAACGTTTGTATGGTGTTTGACAACCTTGGCTTGGAATATCTTCACAATATTGAATCCGGCATTAAGAAGAAATCATGACGACAACCATTACAAAAAAGAAGGCGTACTATTTTCTCTGGCAAATTGATGTAATCGGCCAACTTACAACCGAGCTTCTGGCATTGAAAAGTCTATTTGGGGATATTTATGATTTGCATATTATTACCACTGATCCGTACAAAAACAGCAGAGTGAATTTTTCGGTGTACGAACTTCTCACAAGAGATATAGCCGTTGTATTGACTGATGATATTGAAACTATCAAGTTCGTACACAACCACCGCAGAGATGAAAAAGCGATCGGGGTTCATGAGTACGATGACTATGTACTGATTGCATTGCCACCAGAAAAGCTTGTTGAGTATTGTATTAGAAAATTTGGACGATTCGGTTGGAACTACATTTGCAGATTAAATCAGTATGACCAACAAAAGGGGAAAGAGCTAAAACAGGCACTTGGCATGCCGGATGACGCGAAAATTGTGACACTTCATATTCGTGAAGGTGGATACCACAGCCAGATGGAACAGTACTACAACATCAGGAATGCCGAACCAGGTAAGTACCTCCAGGCAATCCGATACCTGGTAGATCAGGGATATTATCTGGTGCGAATTGGCGACAAGACCATGACGCCATTGCCGATTAATGACCATAGGGTGATTGATGCCCCGTTTCATCCTTACTACTCTGATTTTTTTGAACCTTATTTTATTTCAGAAAGCCAGTTTTACGTTGGTATGCCATCAGGCCCTGAAACATTGGCATACATTTTTGACGTTGCCATGTTACGCACCAATGGCTTGTTACAGTGGGGGGGCAATGGCTATTATAAAGGGTTGGTTATCTACAAACACTATTGGTCTCAGCAATTGGGACGTAATTTGACCTATCAGGAGCTATTGACCTCACCAATATTGAATTATAATAACCCGGAACAGTTCGCCTTGTCCGGAATAACGCTACAGGAAAATAGCGAACAGGAAATTTTGCAAAGTGTTCAGGAAATTGAACAACGTGTTGCCAATACGTACAATCCTGATAAATCAATTGATGACAGGATTGAGAAGATAAATACCATCTCTGATTTATATAACAAGTCTCACAAGCCGGAGTTTGGAACAGGATGGAACATGCAGGAAATCAGTTATATGCAAATTTCGCATGAATATATAAAGCTAAACCCGGATTTTCTGGGGCATGAATTTGTCCATTCCGTTACCGACCCAACCCACAAACTTATCCATGCCTAAAAAGATCTTTGCTATATATGACTTGAACATTATGCCTTGCAGCATCGGGGATATTATCTCGTTTATTGCCGCAATCCAGTTGCGGAGATACAGCAACAATATGGATAGTTACGATATTTGTTTTATTGCAAACTGTAACAAAGATTCAGGAAATCTGTTTAATATGTTGATTAACAAGCACAATAGGTTGCATTACTTGCTTAAGCTTGTTGATACGTTACAAATCAGTACGGACCTTGAATCAATCCATTATTGTCATGATTATGTTGAGTTTTATGAATTGTATAAGGTGAAAAAATCCGGTGGTTCTTTGGTTTGGCCTGAACTGTCGGCAATTCAGGAAAAAGAATACCTCCATTACCGTATTTATGCCGAGTTGCATTTTTTTAAGCAGGAATTTGGACTTTTACCAAGCGTATTCAACTCAAGTCCCCTGACACAGTGGGCACATACGTTTTTTGGAAATAATATATGCCCTTTCCTTCCCGTTACGGTGAATCTACGTAATAATAAACTCTTTTGTAGTCATAGAAACGCACTGATCGAGAGTTGGCTTGGCTTTTTCTCCCATTGCCTTAATATTTTTCCGGTACAATTCATTGTCATTTGTGCCAAGTCAGAGATTGATGAGCGTCTGTACCATCATCCCAATGTTATTATCGCTAAAACTTTTAATACATCAATTGCACAGGATGTTGCCTTGATTGCAAACTCTCTGCTCCATCTTGGTTCCGCATCCGGGCCGGCCACGATTTCTCCTTTTGTAGCCCATCCGAGTCTGATTACAAATTGCGATATGGTTCCCTACATGGAACACTATAACGGCGCATTGCAATTTTATCGGGATGATATGCATGTCAGATTTTCATTTTCAAATGAACTCCAGTATTACAGTACCTTTCCTGAAACAACCGAGTATTTGATAAATGAATTTGAAAAAATGTGGGACGCAGTTGATACTAGCGCATGGCAAAAAAACAGTAATTACTGGCAGAATTTAAAATCTGAAGCGGTACTTTCGTGGCTGGACTAGTGACAGGCTATATTCCCCCAACATTCACCATCCTCATCCCAACCTACAATCAGGCACACTATCTACCTGCCTGTCTGGATAGTCTATTGGCTCAAACCTGCTCCAACTGGGAGGCAGTGATCGTCAACGATGGGTCAACTGACAACACCCAGGAACTGCTTGCTCAGTATGCTCGCAAAGATTCGCGCTTTCGGGTTTTGAATAAAGAAAATGGTGGTGTCGCTACGGCGCTTAATATGGCGCTAGAAAATGCCAGTGGAAAGTGGATCTGCTGGTTGTCGTCCGACGATATGTTTATGCCGGATAAGCTGGAAACCCATATCAGGGGATTCATTGCCTATCCAGACAGCTGCTTTTTTCATACAAATTACCATGTGCTTTTTGAAGAGAGTGGCCAGTTTTCGGCAATAGAGCTGCCAGTGGACTATATCCCACCAGTGGAGTTACAGGTCCTCAGGTTTTTTGAAATTAACTATATCAACGGTATCAGTATTGCGGTTCATCATTCGGTATTTGACAGGGTTGGAGGTTTTAACACAACACTGCGTAACGGACAGGATTTTGATATGTGGTTGCGTATCAGCGCCCTGTTCCGGTCACAATATATTGATCAACATAGCTGCATTACAAGAATACACCCAGATCAAGGCTCTTCGCTTTCAGCCGATGCGGGTTTATTTGATTCTGCCCGGGCTGCCCTTGATTTTCTCAATAATCACGGCTTTGAAGAACTTTTCCCGCTGCTTGATCTTGGTGATCCACGGCAGGGCCTGTTTGCGGTCCAGCATGTGCTGAAGATTCTGGTTAATCCGCTCGCCTATATCAACAGTTGTGGATACGGGTCGGCTCTGCTACTACGGATGCGAGAATGGTTGGGTACACCAGCGGGCCGACAACAACAGACATTTCTGGCAGGGCCGTCATTTTCAGGACTTATTACAAATATTTTTGACTCTGCGTTGCCAGACAATCTTAAACAGGCATTTACAGAGTTGCACAGGGAATTGGGCAACCCATATACATATCAGTGGTGTCAAGAGGCCACGTTGCTCAAGAAGCATCTTGATTTTGTGGGGGAGAGGGTAGAATGTTCATCAGATGCTGCGTCGTTACGTTCCTACCTCAGCAGAAATAATCTCATCGTCCAGGGCAATTGAAAGTACTTGCTGAATTTACTGGAGGCATCTGTTGGCGGGCTCAGGAGCATTGTCTATGCCTGACATTCTTTTCGTAACCTACGGTTGGAATGAAACCGGTGGCGGCACGATCTTTCCGCGAGTTGTCGCCGAAGCGTTGGCAGCCAGTGGTTACAGGGTGTCGGTGTTTTTTGCGTCATTGGATGATAATCCTGATCTTCCAACCTATGCGCTTCAAGAAAAATCAGAAAATTTACTCCGGTTGTTCGGCCTGATTAATCGGCCTGCCCGCTTTATAGATCCTGATAACCCGCAGCGAGAAATTTGTGATCAGGCGGTTTTGGCTGCTTTTTGCCGTGTATTGGATCAGGTCCAGCCGGATTTAGTCCATTTCCATAACTTTCATGGGCTGACTTTTGCCATGGCAGAAGAGACGTATCGTCGTGGCATCCCCTCCTGTTTTACCCCGCACAACTATCACTTGATCGATCCTGAACTGTATTTGCTGAAAAACGGGCTTGATTGCTGGGAAACTCTTGACCTGCTGATTGAATCTGATGCCGTGGCACGTAACCCTGAAAAGCGTGAAGTATACCAGAGGAGACGAGACACTGCTCTTACACTGCTGAACAGGTGGGTTGCTATGACGCTGGCTGTTTCAGATCGTCAGAAGGAACTGTTGTGTCGTTTTGGTGCAGATCCAGAGCGGATTACCGTATTGCATCAGGCGATGCCTGATACAGACACACTTTGGGCTGATAGAGCTAATCCAGTTCAGGTTGACCGATCCGTTACACTTCCGCTGAGGATTGGTTATCTTGGTGCTGTACTGCCGATCAAAGGCGTACATATGGCCGTCGCAGCGGTACAGGCCTTTGCACAACATGAAATTGAACTGCATGTTTTTGGTTTTGCACCAGATGACTACCTTGAACAGTTGCGTCAGCTTGATCGAAACGGCCTCTGTCGATTCCATGGTGCATATAATTCTGTTAATCTGCCTGAAATAGCTACTAAAATTGATTTAGGGATTGTACCGTCGCTTGTCGAAGAAAGTGCCCCAACACTGGTGCTCGCAGAATTGCAGGCAATGCGACTGCCGGTGCTGGCTGCCAACATCGGCGGAATTCCTGAGTTTGTTGCTGACGGTGTTGATGGGCTGCTCTATCGCTCTGACGATCTGCAGGCGCTGGTAACAGCTATCAGACGCTGTGTACAGCAGCCGGATTTCCTGCTGCAGATGCAGAGTAATCTGGTCGCACCTGTACAGACCTTCAGGCGTTACCTTGATGCGCTTGAGAACGTATATGAGGCATTGTCAGCCGGTTCTCCGCTGGACGTGGCCGGCCTTTCCTCCCTTGCCTCAAAACGGATTTCCAGTGTCGCAAAATCTTCTACTTTACCCTGTGTCCACTGGCAGGGGGGGCTGTTTGTGCATCACTCGCTGGCGCTGGTGAATCGTGAGCTTTGCCTGCAGCTCCTTGAAAAAGGCTACACTGTCTCGTTTGAATCCATCGTTCCTGATCAGTTTGAGCCTGGAGATGATCCCCGCCTGATCAGGCTGACATCAATCCGTAATCTGCCGATCAAACAGCCGGATGTGACGATACGCCACTTCTGGCCGCCGGATTTCAGTCGGCCTGTTTCTGGAAAGCTGGTGGTCATCCAGCCCTGGGAGTACGGCAGTATACCTGCCGCCTGGGTGGGCCAGATCAACCGGAATGTAGACCAGCTCTGGGTCCCCAGTCATTTTGTACGCAACTGCTACCTGAAGGGCGGCATTGAAGCGGCGAGGGTACAAGTGGTACCAAACGGTGTGGCTGTGGAACGCTTCAATCCGCAGGCTGCCCCTCTTGTGTTGTCGACCTCAAAAACCTTCAGATTTCTGTTTGTGGGGGGGACGATCCACCGCAAGGGAATCGACCTGCTGCTGGCTGCATATGCAGCTGCCTTTACCAAAGATGACAATGTCTGTCTGGTGATTAAGGAGATGGGTGGTACCGGTATCTATCAGGGACAGACGGCACAGGAGATGATAGCCGCATTCCAGCAGGTTGCCCTGCATCCTGAGTTGCTTTATCTGCAGGATGATGTTTCTGATGCCCAGATGCCATCACTTTACAGGGCCTGCCACTGTCTGGTGCATCCCTATCGGGGTGAAGGGTTTGGCCTGCCGATCGCTGAGGCCATGGCCTGCGGTCTGGCGCCGATTGTGACCGGTTATGGTGCCGCCCTTGATTTCTGTCCGCCTGAAATAGCCTGGTTGATACCGGCGGTTGAGCGGCGTCTGCCAGAAAAGCGGATCAGCAATCTGGAGACGATTGACTATCCCTGGCTGGCAGAGCCTGATCTTGATACGCTGACCGGGCTGTTACAACATGCCTATGGCAATCAGAAAGAGGTTGTCAACCGTGGCCGGGCAGCCGCAGAGCATATCCGGGAACGGTTCAGCTGGCAGCAGGCAGCCGCTGTGGCTGACAGGTTGCTGCAGAATCTGGTTGCGCCTCACGATGCTCTTTCCAGTAATCCCCTCAAGCCGGTTGTGTCAGAGATTGAGCTGATTGCGCAGCACCAGCAAAAGAGCTGTGCCGGAGCACGCACGCTTGCCGGACGGGGAGAGGTTGAACAGGCGGTGCAACTGCTGTTGGCAGAGGGGATTCGGCTTGATAGTACCGCTGCAGAACCGTATTGCGTGTTGGCTGAAATCCTGCTGACGGCAGGACGTTATCAGGATGCGCTGGAGGTGATCGTTGAGATGCCGCCAACGGCAGATCCGGCCTACCGCTGTGAGCTTGAGGTGATTGCCGCCTGTGCCCTTGGCGAAGATGAACAGGCATTGCAACTGGCAGTGAAAGTAGCGGCCAGACCACGGGTGCAGGTAGCGCTGGGAACCCTGGCCGCACGCAGGGGAGAACTGGCTGATGCGGAACAGTGCTTTCGCCAGGCGTTGACACAGGATCCCGATTGCGCTTCTGCCTCGCTTTCCCTGGGGATGCTGCTGTGGGGCCAGGGCCGCCATCAGCAGGCCTGGCAGGCTGTACAACAGGCGGTGACTGCAGACCCTCTGCAGGAAGCAGGCGTGTTCCTGTTGTCTGACATGGCGCATCGTTTGGCCCGATTGCCGGAGGCCGCTACCCTGCTTGGTCAGGTGCTGAAACAGCATCCTCTGTATCGTATTCCGGCACGCTACCATGCCTTACTGCTGGCAGAATCCGGGCAGCAGGCAGCGGCCCTTGCAGCGGTTGAGTCATTTCTGGCTCTGTTTGGCATGGATGATGAGCTGTTGGAGCTGGGGCTTGAGCTGAGACGGCAGCAAGGTCCCAGACTCATAACAGTGGCACAGCGGAAACCCACCGTCTCGCTCTGCATGATTGTCAAAAATGAAGAGCTGTTTCTTGCTCAATGTCTGCAAAGTGTCAAGGCAGTGGTGGACGAACTGGTGCTGCTGGACACCGGCAGTACAGATCGCACAGTGGCAATTGCCACCCTGTTCGGGGCACGGGTTGGCAGGTTTGATTGGACCGGCAGTTTCTCTGAGGCCCGTAATGCGGTGTTGGAACAGGCTACAGGCGACTGGATCCTGATTATGGACGCCGACGAGCGGATTGCTCCGCAAGATCATCAGACGCTGCTGACAACGCTTCAGCAATCTGCGCCAACTGATGCCTGGAGCGTGTTGATCCGTACCTACAGCAACCGGGTACAGGTCCAGGGCTGGACCGCCAATGACGGCAGCTATCCCGCTGAAGAACAGGCCGATGGCTGGTATCCCGCCTCACGGGTACGGCTGTTTCCCAGAAATCCCGGAGTCCGCTATGAAGGAATGGTGCATGAACTGCTGGAGCCGTCTTTGCGGCGGCTTGGCTTTACCATTCGTACCGCCCCGTTTGTTGCCCACCACTATGCAGAGGTTGCCGGCCTGCCGGAAAATCTGCGGGTCAAGCAGTTGCGTTATTATGAGCTGGGCAAACAGAAACTTGTTGAACAGCCGGAGAATCTTTCCGCACTGTATGAGCTGGCTGTGCAGGCCGGAGAGCTTGAGCTGTATGATGATGCACTGTTGTTGTGGGATCGCCTGCTGGCCCTCTGCCCGGGCCAGGTAGATGCCCTGTTCAACAAAGGGCATGTGCTGATGGCGCTGAAGCGGTATCAGGAGGCGTTACTGATAGCCCGCAGCGTCCTGGAGTCTGACCCGGCACACCGTGAGGCCGCTTTTAACTATGGCACCTGTGAGCTGTATGTCGGAGATCCGGAGACGGCGTATCAGATTGTCTTCGATCACCTGGAAAGAAACCAAGACTACCCGTTGTTGCAGGCACTGCATGTTGTACTCGGGCTTGCGACAAACCGGATTGCGGAAGCCTGCTGCAGCTACGCGACACTGCTTGCGCAGCAGTATGCCATTCAGGCCTACCTTGAAAAGCGGCTGGCAACCCTGCAGAGTCTGGGGCGGCATGAGCTTGTTAAGGCCATCAAAACTGCAGCGCAAACCGCCAGATTGTCATTACAACCATGAATATCCAACTCATCACCTTCTGGTATAACGAGGCCTTTCTGGCTCCCTTCTTCCTGAATCACTATGCTTGGGTTGACCGGATCCATATTATCCTTGATGACGACACCGATGATCAGACAGAGGCGATAGCCCTTTGCTATCCCAATGTTTCAATCGAACGGTTCAGGTTTCCAGACAAAATGGACGACATCATCAAGTCTGCGGTTATCAGTAATGCATATCAAACGCTCACTGATGCCGATTATGTTTTGGTGGTTGATTCCGATGAGTTTATCTTTCCCTGGGAACCGTCTGATTCAGTCAGGGAGCATCTCCAGACCACCGCTCAGGATATCTATTTCGTTAATCTCTGGCAGATCTACCAGCATGAAACCGATCAGCCCCTTAACCCGGCACTGCCGGTCTGGCAGCAGAGGTGCCACGGCGATCCGGACATGGAGAGCGTTGCCAATAGCGCCTACCTGAAGCCGATTGTAGTGCGGGGAGGGCTTGACCTGTTCTGGGGAATCGGCAACCACTATGTGGTCCATAACGGGATCAAGCTGGAATGGAGCAGCAGGGCGCTGAAAGACGGTCTGCCGTACAGTGTGGCCTGTGAACGCAGCCTGATGCTGCAGGGGGCTCACTGGCGGCTGCCTGATTTGGAACAGACCATCACGCGCAGGGTAGTGCATCGCAAGCTGAGGCAGTCTCAGGTCAACCTTGATCGCGGCCTGACTGCCCACCACCATGAAGTAACCGAAGAAAGTATCCGGCAGGAGTGTGATGCCCACAAGCAGGACCCGCTTGTGTTTACCTCCTGTACAGGGGTGGCGGTACCGCCTGAACAGCTCTCACTGCCACTGCTGCAACTGGCCGGACAGTACCTGGCCGGTGCTGGCAGTCAGGCAGCGGCATGCGAGTACGATCTGGCAATTACGCTCTATCAGCGCTGTCTGCATCTGCTGCCTCAACTGCCGGAAGCACAACAGGGGCTCGCCTTTTGCCTGGGTGCTTCAGGGCAATATCAGGAAGCTGTAGCATTGCTTGTGCCACTGGTAAAAAGTCAGCCGGAACTGCTAACGGCACGCTTGTTGCTGACCAAGGCTTGGTTGAAGCTGGGTGATGGAGAACCGGCATTGCAGGAAATTGAGCGTTTACTGATTAATCAGCCCGATTCGCTTGAACTGCTCAGGTGCAAGGCAGAGGCGTTGTACCGCCTGCAGCGCTATGATCAGGCTCGCAGCCTTGCAGAGCAGTTGCTGTTGCAACTGCCGGAAGATTACGGCTGCCAACTTCTGTTGGCCGGGATTGAACGGACTGAATCGCCAGAACGTTCACTTCAGCTCTATGAACGCCTGATAGGGCAGTATCCCGGAATTGATGATCTGCAACTGTACCAGGCAACCCTGCTGCTGTCACTGGGGCGGTTTGAGCAGGGCTGGGCCGCCTTTGAACATCGGATACCGTCCCTGCAGATATCTCCTGATATTCTGGCATTCCCGCGCTGGCATAACGGGGCGGTGCTGGCAGGAAGATCAATCGTGGTGGTTGCGGAACAGGGACACGGTGATGCAATCCAGTTTGTCCGCTATTTGCCACTGCTTGCAGCCCAGGGTGCGCAGGTGATGCTGCTCTGTCACAACGACCAGATCCGACCATTGCTGGCAGGTGTGGCAGGGGTCAGTGTAGCGATTATTCCCAAAGAACCGCTGCCGTTCATCCCTGACTACCATTGTCCGTTACTTTCACTGCCGTTTGAATTTTCAACCGATCTTGACAACATTCCTGCTCCGTCCGGCTATCTACAGCCTGATCCTGCCAAACAGCAAGTCTGGCAACAGCGGCTGGCTGGACTTGATGGTCTGAAGGTGGGGATCGTCTGGGCCGGTAATCGCGCCCAGGCAGAAAATCGTTATCGCTCAGTGCCCTTTGAACAGTTGCAGGAGCTACTGTACCTGCCCGGGATCAGTTTTGTCTCGTTACAGGTGGGGCCTGATGCCCTGAAGCATCAACCGGGCTATAGCACGCTGCCGCTGCACGACTGGACCGATCAACTGCAGGATTTTACCGACACAGCGGCACTGGTGACCTCACTTGATCTGGTGATCTCGATCTGCTCGTCAGTTACCCATCTGGCCGGTGCGCTGGATATGCCGGTCTGGGTCATGCTGCAGTATGATGCTGACTGGCGCTGGCTGCGGGGACGTGATGACAGTCCGTGGTATCGCTCGGCGCGCCTCTTCCGGCAAACACATCCTGGAGACTGGCGTAGTGTATTGGAACAGGTAACGGCAGCCCTGTCTTGTCTAACCCCGCAACACCAACCGCGGCAACTGAAGCCCGACAGTAGCAAGAGCTATGCACTGGGTGTGAGCTTGTTTGAGCAGGGTGATCTTGATAAGGCTGAACAACAGTTTCGTCTGGTACTTGGAGACAACGACCAGCAGAGTGAGGCGTTGAACGCACTGGCAACCATTGCGGATCAGCGCGGGATGCCGGAGCAATCAGTAAGATTGTATCGTCAGGCGGTTTCGGCTGATCCACAGAATCTGATTGCCCGCTTTAATCTTGCCAATACCCTGCGCCGACAGGGAAATCTGGCTGAGGCAGAACAGCTCTACGGACAGGTGCTTGAGCAGGATAGCGGCTTCAGTCCTGCCGGGGCCGGACTAGCTAACCTGCTGTTATCGATGGGGAAAACAGAGGAGGCCAGATATTGTCTGGAACAGACCCTGCTCCATCAACCGGACTACCCGGACGCACTCTGTGATCTGGCTATTCTACTGCAACAGCAGGGAGAGGTCGCGGCAGCAGAGGCCAACCTGCGTAAGGCGGTTGCCGTAGATCCAGCCCATCTGGCGGCCCTGAACCAACTGGGGATGTTGCTGATGCGTGCCAACCGGCTGGAAGAGGCAGAGTCGGTTTTGCTGCAGGCGCTGCAACAGCGGCCGGATTACTGGCAGGCAGTTAACAATCTGGGGGTGCTTTACCACTGGAGCGGCAGGCTGGAGGAGGCTGAAGTCTGTCAGCGTCGCTTTATTGCAGCCTGTCCTGACAACGGTACTCCCCATTACAACCTGGCTCTGGCGCTGCTGTCCCAGGGACGTTTTCTTGAGGGGTGGCAGGAATATGAGTGGCGTTTCAGTAAGGATGATCCCGTTCCCTGGCGTCACCAGCAGTTGTTGCGCTGGGATGGATCTTCATTAGCCGGACAACAGATTCTGATCCATGCCGAACAGGGGTATGGTGATACGATTCAGTTTGCTCGTTACCTGCCGTTGCTGGTCCGGCAGGGGGCGAGGATTGTGCTGGAATGTCAGGACCGGGTTATTGCTCCGCTGTTTCACCAGATGGCAGGGATCGAGCAGGTGATAAGCCGCGGAGAACCGCTGCCTGAGCTTAAGCTGGAGTGCCCGTTGCTGAGTCTGCCGTCATTGCTGGGGCAGGTTGCCGCAGAAGAACCGGTCAGTGTCAACTACCTTGCTGCAGACCCGGTGCTGATGCAGCAGTGGCAAATGCGTCTGGCCGGCTTGCATGGCTATCGTGTCGGCCTGGTCTGGTCCGGCCGCAAGGGGCAGGATAATAACCACAATCGGATGATACCGCCCGAACTTATTGCGCGGCTCGGATCAGTGAATGGTGTCTCCTATGTCAATTTATTGGTGGGGATTGATGATCCGGTCGCCGACCGGGCGCTGTCTCCACTCAATATGTACGATGCCCGGCCATACCTGAAAGACTTTGCTGAGAGTGCGGCCCTGCTATCCTGCCTGGATCTGCTGATCTCGGTTGATACTGCCACTGCCCATCTGGCCGGTGCACTGGGTAAGGAAGCCTGGGTCATGATCCCGTACAATGCTGACTGGCGTTGGACCTTTGGCCTGCCTGACTGTCCGCTCTATCCTTCAGTACAACTCTATCGCCAGAAACAGCCGTTCATCTGGGAACCGGTGGTGGATGCGGTCTGTGCAGATCTGCAAAAACGTGTGACCAGCCAACCCGCTGCCAAAGATACTCTGCTTGCAACAGCCCGGCTGGCACGGGACAGGTATGATTGGGACTCGGCAGAGGCGACATATCGTATGATTCTGGAACTGGAGCAAGATAATCTGGAGGCATTAAGCGCTATAGGAGCCTGCCTGCAGATGCAGAATCGTCATGATGAGGCTGTGGTGTGGTATAAGACTGCCCTGCAACGCCAGCAGGACGATCCGGCATTGCATGGTAACTATGCCCTGGCTCTATTAACGGTTGGTCAGTACCAACAAGGATGGCAGGAACTGCAGTGGCGTAAAAAACTGATCACGGAAATGCTTCCGCCAGTACCGTTCCTGACACCTGAGCTCATGGGCAGGGTCGCCGACAAGAGAGTGTTGTTGCATGCAGAGCAGGGCTTTGGTGATACGCTTCAGATGCTGCGCTATCTGCCGCTATTGGCAGAAAAAGGCGCTGAGGTAGTAATAACGGTGCCGTCGCCTCTGGTGCGGCTGATTGCAGCACAGCCATCAGTCCGTCAGGCTGTACCCCACGGAGACCTTCTGCCCACTGCGGATTGTCAGGCGCTGCTGCAGGATCTGCCTTGGTTGTTCGGCACAACGGTTGAAAATATTCCCGTTGAGATTCCTTATCTTTATGTGCCGGAACATCTTCGCGCCATCTGGAAGAAGCGGGTCAGCGTTCATGCCGGACGAAAGGTTGGGCTAGTATGGTCCTGTGGTGGTGGAGATCAGCGCAATCGCAGGTTGCGTTCCATGCAATTCAGTGATCTTTTGCCGTTGCTGTCATTACCGCAGGTCCAGTTCTATAGCCTGCAGATCGGGACGGATGCCTTAACCGATCAACAACGGTCTCAGTACCCCAATTTGCATGATCTGACCCATCTGATTACTGATTTTGCAGACACAGCAGCCCTGATTCTGGCGCTTGATTATGTGATAACCGTTGATACGGCGGTTGCCCATCTGGCCGGGGCGCTGGGCAAGCCGGTCTGGCTACTGTTACCCTCTTTTCGGGAATGGCGCTGGGTAGACCATGACAACAAAGCGTTGTGGTATCCGACGATTGAGGTGGTTGCCCAGGCCGTTGCTGATAACAGGTGGGAGTGTCAGGTATTGGAGGTGGTGGAATGCCTGAAATCTCTTGTGTCTGAAATTGATGCAGTTCAACACAGAAGCTGCAGGCTGTGTAGTTCTGATGCAGTTCGGTGTTATGCTGATCAGCGGGTCTTCTTTTTCTGCCCCACCTGCAATCTGATTTTTAGCAATTGTCCGCTTTCGACAGAAGAAATGGAAATACATTACCAGAGTCAGCACGGTAATGATTTTGACTACACCGGTTATGCTCAAAGCATCCTTGATTTGACAAAAGGTTTTGCAGCAGTGACTCGAATTCTGGATTATGGGTCTGGTTCCGGCAGGCAGGCTGAAGCATTCAGAATGATGGGGTATGCGGTTGACAGTTATGAGCCGATGCTAGATGGTCCTTTTGATACTGAAAAATATACATATGGATATGACTTGATAATTTTAAATCAGGTGCTTGAACATATTTCTGATGTCTTGGAAGTAATGGATAATCTCCATAATGCCTGCAGGTTAGACGGTATTGTCTTTGTTTCAACGCTCACTACGGATGGAATTATTAACAATTCTGAGCAGTTTGCCGATCTGTTCAAAAGGTGGTGGTATAAAGATGACCTCACTCATGTCTCTTTCTATTGTCGGAACACCTTTGAATATATCTGCAGCCTGACAGACAGGTATACTTTCAAGGTTGTGGGTTTTGGACCAAGCGGGGCCTTGTTGCAGAGAGTGTGACAGGAGGAGCTGATCGGCATGAGTACAACCCTGAAACATAAACGTATCAATGAAACGGGTGCTGGTAGATAATTAAAGGATGGTGCAATGATCAGTTTTGTGAATCCACGCAGTTCCTTTCTTGATGATGAGGCGGTTATGCCGCCTCTGGGTATTATGTATTTGTCGGGGATGCTAAAATCAAGGGGAATTGATGCACAGGTGGTTGATCTGGGGTTGGGCGACGAACTGCCTGATGGCGAGTTGTTTGTTACCGGAACAACACCCCAACTGACTGAAATGCTGAAGCTGCGGCGTGACTCCTACACTGTAGCAGGCGGCCCCCATGCCTCTATTTCTCCACACGAGTTAAGCGGACTCTATAATCTTGTGGTGAGCGGTGAAGGTGAAGAGCTGATTGAGCATATTGTGAAGACGCGGCCAGAAGGGATGCTGCAGGCAAAGCGGGTTAGAAATCTTGATGCCCTGCCGTTTCCTGATCGGACCAATGCTCACCGTTACCATTACCGGATCAATGGCCGGCCGGCCACCACGATGATCTCTTCCAGAGGCTGCAACGGCAAATGCTCCTTTTGCTGCAAGGCGGTCATGGACAAGGGGATCTTCCTGAGATCGGCAGAAAATGTGCTGGCAGAAATTGAAGAGATCAGGGGGCTTGGTTACGGTGCGGTCATGTTTTACGACGATACCATTGCCATCAACAGAAAACGCCTGGTCTCTATCTGCAGCGGTATGGGAAAAATGGACATGCAGTTTCGCTGTTTTGTCCGTTCGGACCAGGTGGATCAGGAACTGTTTGCCAGAATGGCCCAGGCAGGCTGCCATGAGGTGTTGATCGGAGTCGAGAGTGGCAGCCAACAGCTGTTGAATGCCATCAACAAACAGGAAACGGTTGAGCAGAACCGTAATGCGATCCTCTGGGCAAAACAACAGGGGATACGGGTTAAGGCACTGATGATGGTGGGGCTGCCGGGAGAAACCTGGGAAACAGTTGAGGAGTCACACAGATTCATTCTGGAGACAGAGCCGGATGTGCTGGATGTGACTATTCTGACGGTCTACCGTGGGACTGACATCTATCAACATCCTGATCGGTACGATATAGCCTTTCGTGAGGCAAGCTGGTACAAGGGGCGTTCTGGTGAGTACCGTAGCACGGTCTCAACCTCGGCGCTCAGTGAACAGGATATCGTATTAGCACGGGAACTGCTTTGGAACACCCATCTTGGCCTGCAGAGGCCATCATAGTCTGTCTGGAAGGATCACTATAGCATGGTTGGAACTCTTGGCCGTAAACCACATGTCTGGCTGGCCTATGTCTCGTATCCGGTAACAACGGCGGTCTATCTTGAGCGAGCATTGCGCAAGGTCTGCCGGGTTACCACCGTAGGCCCAAGAATCGCTCAAGAAACCATACGTACCTGGTCATTGGAAAATATGAAGTTGCCGGTTCTACCGCACGACATTCAGACCGGTTCCACTCCGGACATGCAGGAACTATGGGAACAGACAGAGCCGGAAGATCGTCCTGATCTCTACCTCTGGGTAGAATCGGTCTATGGCTATTTTCCGCAGAATATCCCTTTTCTACCCTGTATCAAGGCGTGCTATCTGATTGACATGCATATCAATCTTGAGCTGCACCGGGATTTTGCCGGCCAGTTTGATCATGCCTTTGTGGTACACCGGCAGTATGTTGAGCAGGTGGGACAGCTTGGGCCGTTAAGCCACTGGCTGCCGGTTGCCTGTGATCCGAATATTCACCACGGCGGTAATGACGTAACACCTTATGATATCAGCTTTGTCGGCAGTATTGGAGCCGGAACCCGCCGAAAAACACTTTTGACGCGGCTTTCAGAACAGTTGCCGTTACACGTGGAGCGCTGCTTCTGGGATGATATGGCTAACGTTTTTGCTATGTCAAAAATCGTATTTAACTGCTGTGTTAATCATGACCTGAACATGCGTTTTTTTGAGGTGCTCTCTGTTGGCAGTTTACTGTTATCTGATATGGCAGCCGACAGCGGTCAGGCAGAGCTCTTTGTTGCCGGGGAAGATTATGCACTGTATCAGGACGAAACCTTGTGTGATGTCGCCCGTTTTTACCTCAAGCATGGGCACTTGGCAGAAAAGATAGGACAATGGGGGCAACTACTGGTGCATGGCGCCCACACCTATGATCACCGGGTGCAAGATCTGCTGGCAGTTGTAACCGGCCGAAAAGCAGATACCTGGAGCGCCGCTGAACTACGCAGCCAATCGGTACGTGCAGCACTGCAAATGCTGCGGGGTCAAGGGAATTGACGGACCGCCGACCCTATACGGTCTGGCTCGGCTATGTAGCCAACCCGGTTACCACCGCGGTTTACCTTGAACGTGCCCTGCGCAAGGTGTGCCGCGTCATTACGGTCGGCCCCACCATGCCGCTTGAACTGGGCAATGCCATGGGTATACGGCATCCTGTGGTGCAGATGGATATTGAAACATCATTCATGCCGGATATGCAGGCGCTGTTATCTACTATACCTCAGGAGGATCATCCTGATCTCTATCTGTGGGTGGACTCAGTTGGCCGTTTCAGCCATCTGCCGCAGCAACTGGAAGCACTCCTCTGCCCCACGGCCTGTTATTTGATAGATGCCCATTTTAATCCCGAGTATTACTGGCAGTATGCAGCAGCTTTTGATTATCTGTTTGTTGCCCAATTGAATGTGCTCGATTTTTTCCGGACACAGCATCGCCAATCCTATTGGCTGCCCCTTGCCTGTGACCCTGACCTGCACCGTGACCATGGTATTTCGAGGATATACCCGGTCGGGTTTGTGGGTGGCATGAACAGCAACCGGGAACGGTTGCTGACAAAGATCAGCAGCGTTGCTCCGGTACACTATGAACGCTGTTACCTTGAGGATATGGCCCGTCTGTTCTCAGCGTCAAAGATCGGATTCAATCATGCTTCGATGAATGATCTGAATATGCGCTTCTTTGAACTGCCATCCACCGGAGCCCTGCAGTTGTTCAGCCAGACGGGCGGTAGCGGTCAGGAACTGCTGTTTAAGGATGGTAAAGAGATTGTCATTTATTCGGAAGAAAATCTGGCAGAACTGGTGCGCTATTATCTGGAACACGACAGTGTACGTGAACAGGTCGCGCAGCGCGGCAGGATGATGGCGCATGGTGCCCACACCTATGATCACCGTGTTGAAGATCTGCTTGCAATCGTGTTTGACGGCAAGCGGGACAGTCTGTCACCTGATGAGTTGCGGTATCGCTCGCTTCAGTTTGAGCGTAGTGCACAAGGCCAGCAGCATGATAGCGATGGAGCGCTGCAGCTATCGGCTATGCCGTCCAAACAGGAACAACCGTTTTTCAGGTGTATTGTTTCAAACCGGGGATGCAGTGACTGGCCTTCCTGGCAGATGATTTATGAGTGGGAGGATATTCTGGCCCGCGAACTTGGTACGCGGGTTATTGACTATGACGAGTGGGACCTTACCAGGGATGCAGAACATCCCGACAGCGGTTATGAGCTCTGTATTATAATGCTTCCTGGCGCACTGGATCGATTCCCCTGTTATAGTCGGTTTGTGCCGGTTGTCATGGATGTCTGGCGCAAGGATATAGAACACTTTATTCAGCAGATAGTACCAATGGAGTTGGTGTTTGTTACCAGCTTGGAGGCTTTCAGGATGTTACAGGACCGGGGGTGCCGTCAGGTGGCGTATCTGCCCTATTCTTTTCCTGATCAATATCTGCTGGAAGAACCGCCTGAAAAGGATATTGATATCATTCAGTTTGGTAGAACCAATCCGGTTCTGGATGACTATATGGGGCAGTTGCTGCAGCATTTCCCGCATCTGAACTACGTCACCACGGTGCATCATCAGGGGGCTCTTTTTTTCCACTCTTCACGGTTCGGGCTGCTGGAGGTCAGTGATACAAGGAGCAAATTCATAACAATGTTGCGACGTAGCTCAATCAGTCTTGTCTCAACAGCTGGGATGGACGGTTCGCGGGATACCGGCGGTTTTGATCCGATAAGTCCAAGATTTTACGAGAGCATCGGGTGCTTCTGCCGACTGATTGGTCGTTTTCCTGAGACTGATGAGTTCGAACTGCTTGGCATGAATAGACTTGCGGAAAGGGTCGATTCCTATCCGCAGTTTGAGCGGCTGGTCAGCGGATACCTCGGCAGGACGTTTGACAGGAAAGAGGAATATCAGTCATTTATAAGACAACATACGACGAGTGCGCGGGCAGTGCTCCTTGAAAATGCACTGCAAAGAGTACGCGGAGCGCGTGCTGATAGCCTGGGAGGGCGGCAATGAATCAGGCAGATGCCAGGATCAGGCAGCATATTGATCTGGTACTGGAGGCGATTGCGGCTCAAGTAGCTGATAAGAACCGTGATTCTTTCGATATCAATGTAATGCATAGAACCGCCTGTGATCTGATTGCATTTTATGAGCGGTATTGGGGGCTGTCAGACCTGTCCGGTTACAGCCGGGTTATTGCCGGGTGTACAGACCTGCCTGAGTCACTGGCCTGTACCGCTCTGATGCTGCGTTATAAGCGCCAGTTCGATGCTGCCGTCTCCGTGCTGGATGTCGCCTATGAGCTGGCCCCGACATGCCTGCATTACCTTACCCTGAAAGCTGATATCCTACGGGAACAAGGCGCGATAGATGCTGCCAGGGCGGTGTGTGAGCAGGCGCGAAAGATTGATCCGGATCTCTCCGAGCTTCCGCTTGTGTTGTCACAGTGTGATGTTGGCGAACAGATGGGGCCGTTTGAGGAGTATTATACCCTGTTGCAGATTGCGCATCGGGTGCGTCGGCCATCGGTCTATCTGGAAATCGGAGTTTCAAGCGGCAAATCCCTGGCACTTGCCGGGGCAGAGACGGTGGCAATTGGTATAGATCCGGTTACTGCCGTGCCTGGAAACCTGGTATTTGTATCGCCGGAAAACAGTCCCAAGCTGTTCAATATGACCAGTGATCAGTTTTTTGAAAGCATTGACCCAAGAGTTGCGATGGGAAAGCCCTGTTTTGATATGGCTTTTATTGATGGTCTGCACCTGTTTGAGCAGGTGCTGCGGGATTTGATCAATCTTGAAAAATATGCGCATCCTGATTCAATCGTCTTTATCCATGACTGCCTGCCGGTTAATGCCGTTATTGCGGAACGGGTCAGGCAGACGGTGTTCTGGATCGGCGATGTCTGGAAAATCATCCCCTGTCTGAAGGAGATGAGGCCGGATCTGGAGATCGTTACGTTTCCTGCACAACCCTCCGGTCTGGCGCTGATTCGGAATTTTGATCCGTCTTCAACGATACTGGAACGTCATTTTGACTCCATTGTCGAGCATTATCGGCAGGCTTGCTTACCAGAACATAGAGAAGACGTGTTTAATCTGTTGAACGTGCAAATGACGACAGAGACGGCTTTTTTTAGCGGTAAAATCGCTTTGCGGTAGAGTGCCATGGAAACTTTCCACCGCTGTTTAGAAGTACCAAGGAGCATGTTATGATTGTAGCCATGCCTACCGGAGTTGCCCACGGCTGGGGGATTGCCGGACAGCATATTTTTGAAGAGGTTGCACAACTGTTTCCTGTGCCAGGTGTGACCCTGCACAGTATGAAAAATCCAGATTTCTCCCCAACATTTTCTGATGCCTGGAACAGGATCAATATCGGCTACTGTTTTTTTGAGAACGATATTGAGGCCTACCGTCATATGGGGCAGGCAGCAGCAGAGTGGGATTATATTGTGGCCGGGTCAAGCTGGTGTGAGCATCATCTGCGACTTGGCGGTGTCCGTCAGACGTCAACCATCCTTCAGGGAATCGATCCGGTTCATTTCTATCCAGGCGCTCCACGGCCTGATGATGGCCGCTTTATTGTCTTTTCCGGCGGTAAATTCGAACTAAGAAAGTCGCAGGATATCGTCATTGCCGCCATGAAGGTGATGATGGAACGCCACCGGGATGTATGGCTCAGTTGTGCCTGGCACAACCAGTGGCCCTATTCGATCGCCACAATGGCGGGAAGCAGGATCATCCATTTTGAGATGGACACGTCACTGCCCTGTGATGATTTTCTGCGATCTGTTGTGGCCGGGAATGGGCTTGACCTCAATCGGGTAATAATGCATCCGGTTATCGGCAACAACTCAATGCGGGAGATTTACCTGCAAAGTGATATCGGCGTGTTCCCAAACCGTTGTGAGGGAGGGAACAACATGGTTATGTCTGAATACATGGCATGCGGTCGTACGGTAATAGCATCGGACAAGACCGGACATGCCGATGTGATCACCGAACGGAACGCCTTCCCGCTCAGGGAGTATCGACAGCAACTGATCGAGTGGGGTGACCAGCCGTCTGCAGTCTGGTTCCAGTCTTCCGTTGAAGAGACGGTTGAATTGCTTGAATTTGCCTATCAGAATAGAGCTGTCCTACACGAGAAGGCAAAGCAGGCCGCTGAAGACCTTGGAAAACTCTGTTGGCATTCTGCTGCAGTACAGTTTCACCAGATCGCTGTTAACCTTGCTGGTGCAGACTGTTGTCCATCACTGGCTGATTATGTGGAGTCTGCCGAGCGGTTATTAAAAGCGGGGCGGATGGATCTGGCAATTATGAAGCTGAAGCAGGCCATCAGGATAGCTCCGGCAGAACCTGTCCTGTACCGGATGGTCGCCGGGGTGCTGGAAACAGCAGGACGGCTGGCGGAAGCAGCAGGGTACCGGATGAAGGCGGATACGTTTAAGCAGATGCACAAGGAGTAGCGTTATGAGGCTTACAAGTCAGGGCGTGGTGCGTTTTTTTCAATTTTTACAGCAGATTGAGAGTAAAACCTACCCTGAGTCACCCGTGGAGATTCATACAGAAATTACACAGGCTGCATTTGAACGGTTGAGCACATTTGTAAATATTAGCACTGGTATGCGAGTGCTTGATGTGGGGTGTGGCCAGGGACCAGCCTTGCGGCATTTCCGTGCAAAGGGGGCGCAGGTGGTTGGCGTTACCTTGAATATGACAGACCTTCAGGTCTGCCGGTCTCAAGGGTTTGAAGTGTACGCAATGGATCAGTCTTTTATGGATTTTGAGGACAAAAATTTTGATCTTGTCTGGGCACGTCATGTGGTTGAACATAGTATTATGCCTCTCTACACATTGCATGAGTTCCATCGCATATTGACTGATGACGGGGTCTTGTACCTTGAGGCGCCGGATGCAGATACCGACGCGGGACATGCCTGGAATGAAAACCATTATAGTGTATTTACCAAGCAAAGCTGGTTGGCACTGCTTGATAAGGCCGGTTTTGAGTGCTTCGACGGAAGAGAGTATAGTATGCAGTTAAAGTATGGCGGCAATGATAAGTACCTTGGCTTCTACTGCAGAATGAAACGGTGATGCCAGGTAATAGTCTTGTGCTGCTGTTATTATTTGCTGAGGAAAGGTTAAAGATAGATGGATGAAACGAGCGGAAAAGGTTTTCGTATCCTGATTACCATGCCACATTTTTGTAAGCCGAATGAAGAGGAAGGAAACAAGCGTCGTGAAATTCGCTCCATGTCTCTTGTTCGTGCAGTATCGTCATTTATCCAACAGGCTGGCGGCTCGCAGTTTGCCCTTGATTTTACAGATAAAAGCGCGAAATATGTCAACCATGCTGCACAGCAGCGTTGCGATCTGTTCATCTGCACTACCGGAGACCAGCATCTTTTGGGAGAGTTGGATGTCATCAGGAAATTGTATAACCATGTTAAAACGGATGCCCAGCCAATGATGCTGGGTTACACCTGCCGTGAGATCTTAAAATCATTCCTTGGTAAATATGACTTCTACTGCTATGTCGAAGATGACCTGTTTCTGAATGATCCGCTCTTCTTTCAAAAGCTGTCCTGGTTTAGCCATAAATCAGGCAATGGCTGTCTGCTGCAGCCAAATCGTTGTGAGACCTCATTTAGCCCCTATGCTAAAAAATGCTACATTGACGGAGATATACCGCCTGAAAACAATCCCCACTTTCATTATAATCTGAAACCACTGTCTTTTTCTTCTCTTGGCCGAGATGTTTTCTTTACTCCGGCTACCAATCCCCATTCAGGCTGTTTTTTTCTCAATGCGGAACAGTTTGAACACTGGGTCAGTCAGCCCCATTTTAATGATTGGGATATCAGCTGGTTGGGCCCTTTGGAGAGTGCTGCGTCGCTAGGCATCATGAAAACTTTCAAAATTTATAAGCCTGCCTGGCAGAATGCAAATTTTCTTGAGATCAATCACTTTGGTGATGCCTATCTACAGATGATTGGCGATGAGTTTGAACCTTCCGTGCAAAGCCCGCTAAGCTGTCTGAATCCGCTGCAACTGGAACCACTTGCAAAGAAACCCGGCGGAGAGTGCGCATGAGTCCTTCCTTTACCTGTTTTGATAGTGAAGTTTCAGTCCAGGCAGCCCGCCAGATACTGGATGGCAAGGTATATCAGCTGCTGGAGGGTATCGGGGAGATTAACGTTATTGTTGATATTGGCGCCAATATCGGTGCGGCATCTGTTTATTTGAAAGATTCATATCCGGATGCAGCGCTGTATGCCTTTGAGCCGAGTAAAGCATCTTTTGAGCTGCTGCAACGCAATCTGTCTGATTTTAATAATGTTCATCTGTATAATTTCGGTTTACATGAACTTGATGCAACGGCACGATTGTATCAGGGAAAACTGGACGGTATCTCTGATTCTGTTATCCCTGGCCTTGATGTCAGAGATGAGTTTGTTGAGATTGAGCTTAAAAGTGCGGCTGGAGAGTTGCGCAGGCTTGATTTACGGGATATTGATCTCCTCAAGATAGACACCGAGGGGTGCGAGGTACCGATATTGCGGGCAATGGTCAAATGGCTGTCCGGTATCAAGGTTATCTATCTTGAATACCATTCAGAGCTTGACCGTCAGATGATTGATCTTATTCTGCACAGAAGTCATGTCCTCTATGCTTCAAGGGCTACCAACCCTCATCGTGGCGAACTTACCTATATCAGTACGTCTCTGGAGCCCCTGTGCTGTTATGATCTAATTGAGCATGGGTGATTCGTTACTACAGGAGCCGATAACGATGACTGGTGTTCAAAAACCGCTGGTCTGGCTGGCCTATGTCTCCTATCCGGTAACTTCTGCAGCCTATCTGGAGCGTGCCTTGCGGCGAATTTGCCGTTGCGTTACGCTTGGGCCGAGTCTGCCAGAGAACTATATTGATCTCTGGATGCTTCAAAATATGAAGCTTCCAATCAGACTTCACGATATGCCAACCACGTTTACTCCTGATGTTGATCGTATATATGCCGCTACTCCAGCGGAACAACGGCCCAATCTGTTTTTGTTTGTTGAATCAGTGGGCGGTTTTACCCCAAAGGGGGTGGATAAGCTCCGTTGTCCAAAGGCCTGCTATCTGATTGACAACCATGTCAGCCTTGCAGCACACCTGGAGTGGGCCAAGCACTATGATTATGTCTTTATTGCCCAGCGGGCTTATCTTGACCAATTTAAACAGGTGAATCCCAATTCCTACTGGCTGCCAGTAGGCTGTGACCCGGAGGTGCACTTTGGCTATCCGTCTCTAAAACAGTATGATGTCGCTTTTGCAGGCGGTATTCTGGAAGGCTCAAGACGCTTTAATATTTTGAGCCAACTGGCGTCGAATCTGAATCTGGGCTACGAACGTCTTTTCTGGGATGAGATGGCCTGGCTGTTTTCATCAGCAAAGATTATCCTTAATAATGCCTTTAAGGATGATCTGAATATGCGCTGTTTTGAAGCGCTTTCAATCGGTTCAATGATGTTGTCAGATATGGCCCATGGTAGCGGCCAGGATGAACTGTTTGTGGCAGGCGAGGAATATGCCCTGTACACCGATGACACCATACTGGATGTTGCGCGCTACTATCTGGAACACGATGAGCTGCGTAAAAATATGGCTGGCAAGGGCAGAAAGATCGTTCATGCTGCCCATACCTATGCTCACCGGGTAGAAGACCTGTTGGCAGTTGTACTGGGGGGGAAGCCGGATACCTGGTCTGCCGGTCAGTTGCGCCTTCGCTCAGAAGGTGTAATTTTTTCCGATGAAATAGTTGTCAAAACAATAGCCCCTGTGCATTTGACGTCGGCTGCAGCAGCGTACCGTCTGCCTGCCAGGATCAAGGGTGTTGGCTATTACCCAGGAGTAAAGCTTCCCATTTTTCAGTACTTCAATGAGCAGGCATCGGTGTTTGTTGATCTGCTGCAGGCTGAATTGAAAGATGCGGATTTCTGCTGTCCAGATCTGTCTTATGGCAATTATGAATATGATCTGGTCTTTGTGACGATGGTCAGTCAACTGCGCCGGTATCGAGGTAATCACCAACTGATTGTTGTCCTCAATGATGTTTGGCCCCATGAGTTTGATGAGTTTAATGAACTGGCGCAGGATTTCCCGTTGGTCTATGTGACAAATCTGGAGGCGTGTAACAGGCTTAAACAGCGTGGCTTGTCCAAGGTTCGTTTCATGCCGTTCAGTATTTCAGGGGCACTTATACCGAAAGAGGTACCTGTAAAGGATATTGATATTATTCACTACGGTAGACAAAATCCGGTGCTGAATCGGTTTATGGAACAGCTTTTGAGCAGATATTCTAATCTGCATTATCTCACAACAGAGATTGACCCGCAGAATCGGGATATTTGCTTTGTTTCAAACAGACACGGATCGATGGGACGTAGCGATAACCGGCAGATGTTTATGCAAATGCTGTCGCGTTGCAAGATAAGCCTTGTTTCATCACCAGGCTATGACGGTGAGCGGGATTTTGATGGCTGCCACACCGTGGCAATCAGGTATTTTGAAAGTGCCGCGCAGTTTTGTCACATGATCAGCAGACACCCTGATAACGAAGAGTTCAGGCTGTTGGGGGTGGATTCAGTTTGTAACCGGGTGTCTGATTACGCAGATTTTGAGGCAGTTGTACTGAATTGCCTCAGTAAGCCATTCGACAAAGATAAAGAAACAGCATACAGGACGTTTCTTGCGATGAATTCAACAGAAAAACGGGTAATTGGGCTAATTAATGACCTTGATAGTCTTAATGGCCTGCGGAGGTAATTATTGATGAAAGCGTGGCAGGAGATGACCGTGTGGTTATCCTATGTATCCTACCCGGTGACAACAGCGGTATATCTAGAGCGGGCGTTACGCAGACTATGCAGGGTGGTCACCGTAGGTCCCCGTCTACCAGAGCAGTATATTGAAAGCTGGGCGCTTGAAAACATGAAGCTGCCCATTGCAAAACTGGACATTGATACGGATCTTGAGCTGGATTTGCAAAGGGTCTTTACCGATAACCCTGGTCTTAAGCAGCCGGATTTGTTGCTATGGGTGGAGTCAGGTATTTCTCCCAAGAAGCTTGAACAATTGACCTGCCCTACGGCCTGCTATCTGATCGACAATCACATCATGCTGGCAACACATCTTGAGCAGGCAGATCAATTTGACTTTGTTTTTATAGCTCAACGCAAGTATCTGGAGCAATTCCGTGAAATTAACCCACGTACCTACTGGCTGCCGTTGGGCTGTGACCCTGAGGTGCATGGTAAATTTGATCTGCCCAAGCGCTATGATGCCGGTTTTGTAGGCAGTATAAGGCCGGATTCACGAAGAAATACTTTGTTGCAAGAGCTTGCTCAAGAGGTTGAGACTCATTATGAACGCTGCTTCTGGCATGAAATGGCCAAGGTTTTTTCCGAGTCCAGGATGGTTTTTAACGAAGCCGTCAACAATGATCTGAATATGCGTTTTTTTGAGGTGCTCTCAACCGGCTCGTTGCTGCTTTCGGACATGGCAGCCGGCAGCGGCCAGGATGAGCTGTTTGTGGCAGGAGAGGATTATGCCCTGTATCATGACCCTGACCTGCCCAGAGTCGCACGCTTCTACCTCGATAATGAGCTGATCAGGGAGCGGATTGCTGCCCGGGGGCAGCAGCTGGTGCATAACGCCCATACCTATCAGCATCGTGTTGAGGACCTGCTGCAGGTGGTGACCGGATTAAAGTCTGATACCTTTTCAGCTCAGGAGTTGCGCCAGCGCTCAGTGGCAGACCTGCCCGATCCTGATGCCGATTGGCGTACAAAGGCAACCCATCCGGCGGTTCCTGCACGTAGTTTTGTGATTCCGGTTCTGGATTATTCTCCTGCCAGTGAATACAATATCACAACCCTGCTTGCTGATCTGGAGCAGGTCCCGGGTCAGGTTATCGTGGTTTTTAACAGCGAACAGGTCGGAGCAGACCTGCGTAATCATCCGCGTATTGATCATCATGTCGTCATGAACCGTAATATCGGTGTTTCAAGGGCCTGGAACGTGGGTTTGGAGATCAGTGAATCATCGACCGTATTCATTCTTAATGCTGATCTGCATGTCTCAGGCAGTACGCTTGACCTGATGGAACAGACGTTGCTGACTCTTGAAGATGCAGCCTGTGTCGGGCCACAGGGGTCGTTTGTAAACTTTGAACTGGCAACTGATCATTGCTATTTTGATAAAGGTAGTTTTACGAAGCCATTTGAAGTGGATGCAGTGTCAGGTTTTCTCTTCTGTGTGAGGCGGGAACTGTTTGCTGACGGGATTCTCAGGTTTGAATCCGCCTATACCCCCTGCTATTTTGAGGAGTGGGACCTGGGTTTACAGATTAAACTGGCCGGTTATAAAAGTTATGTTGTACCGGCCACAGACTACGAACATCACTGGAGCGGAAGTATCCGTGCCTTGCGTACCATTCCGTATCTTGGGCGTGACGAGACTGCAGGTGAGATTTTATTCAGGAATCGTGACTTGTTTCAGCTTAAGTGGCGAGGTCTGGCCAAAAGGGCAGGACGGCAGGATTTGCTGCAGAGTGGCTGGGGGGAACATGCAGTGCTACAGTTGCAGCAGATGGTTGCTGATGGTAATGGTGTTGAGGCAGCGGCCTTAGGAGATCGTCTGCTGTCAGTCTATCCTGGAGACGCGGGAATTCAGGGGCTTTGCAGGCTGGTTAGGATGATGCTTCTGAAACAACAGGTCTGTAGGTGAATGGAGAAACAGCTATGCGTGAACTGCAGTTGAGAGAGCATATGGAGGCCCAGATACGGCAGATTGAAAGCCTTTCCCAATCAGAAAAGTATGTTGAGGCGTACTTGCTGTCTACCACGGTGATTGAAGCCATTGGATTCTACCGGCGGTATTGGAATTTGGACTTTACTTCATCCTTTTCTCGCATACTTGCAGTGCAACCTGAATATCAGTTTATGATGGTCTTTACAGCAGAGCTACTGTATCAGCAGGGGCACTACGTCTCTGCATCCGATCTCGCTGCTATTGCAGTGCGCCTTGAAAACGCAGGAGAGTTTTTTAATATAAATTTTATCAGGATGTTAAGGGCGGCTGGCAGGCTTGGCCAGGCTCGCTCTGAATGCCTGCGGCTATTGGACTTAGTGCCGAATGAACAGAATGTAATGGCCGAGTTGGCACAATGTGATGCCTATGGGCATTTTTCAGAAAAGGATTACTACTCTGTACTACACGCAGTTCATAGCCAATACAGACCTGCAACCTATCTTGAGATAGGAGTTGCCCAAGGACGATCCCTTGCCCTGGTCGGCAAGCAGACAAGGGCAATCGGTATTGACCCTGATACTGCGGAGCAGGGGCGCATGATGTATATGTCGCCGGAAAATTATCCACTACTTTTTCGTACAACCAGCGATGATTTTTTTGACAGGGCTGACCTCCCTGCTCTACTGGAGGCAGACACTATTGAAATGGCCTTTCTTGACGGTCTGCATCTTTTTGAACAGACACTCAGGGACTTTATTAATGTTGAGCGGTTTAGCGGGCCTGAAACCGTGATCTTTATCCATGACGGCCTGCCGGTAAATCGACTGGTTGCAGAGCGTAACCGTAAAACAGCCTTCTGGGTTGGGGATGTCTGGAAAATTATTCCGTGTCTCAAGGAAGTTAGACCTGATCTTGAGATCATTACATTTCCGGTCCAGCCTTCTGGACTTACTTTGATCAGGGGACTTGATCCAAAATCACGGGTTCTTGAACGCCAGTTTGATGCTATTACAAGCCATTTTAGAGAATTTGAGCTTCCAGAGTCATGGAGTGAGCGTAATCGCCTGCTTAATATCACCAGTCAATCACCGGAACAAGTGCTTGGTCTGTCGGAACTGAGATGATTTTCTCTGCCCCTGAACCGGATACACGACTTGCCTGGTACTATGGCCAACTTGTCAGGCAGCTTGCTGATCTGACACCACTGCCCGGTATTGCGCTGCTACCGGTTGATGAGCAGACCTTCAAACCACGTAATCCGGATGACATATCCAATATCAATATCGGCGTCTATCTACCGGAACGTTTCGAAATAACAGAAGCGTGCATACTTCAAAACAATACTTGGGATTTGATTGTTGTACCGCTGTACTGGCTTGAGTATCAGTTGCGGGTGCGCGGAGTCCACAGGGTTCTGACAATAACTCCCGGCTGGGATGAGCCGGGACATCTGTCCGGCAGCCTCAAAGATACCGCTTCTGTGTTCCGCATTGCCGTTTCCGGCTGTTTTTCATTGCAGAACGGCGCCGACCTTGCCCTTGTTGCCATACGAACCTTCATGCAACGTTATCAGAATTGTGAGCTGGTTTGCGGTTGGGAGCTTTCAAGCCGATCACTTACGGAGCTGTCAGTTGCAAAAGATATCGATGTTACGGGAATTCGTCCCTGGCAGCCTCAGAAGCTATTGGAACAAAATGGCCTTGACCTTGCCAGGGTGTCTTTTATGCCGTGCGCTGACATCCAGCCGGTAACAGCTGATCTGTATCTGGCAGCCGCACGAGTTCCTGCTGTGCTTGACCCGGTATTGCGCAGATTTGTTACTGCCGGGCAACCTGTTGTGGCAACCACGGACAATACCCCGTTACCTGATCCCGCAACACGATCCGTATTTGCATTGCAGGGGCAAATGCCAATACTTGCCGATGATCAGACAACCGTCTGGCTTGAGCCGGATATTGAGCAGATTCTGCAACAACTAGAGACTTCATTTGAGGTGTGGCGTTTTTCCGATGGCACTCTTCAAAAATCACAAGAATCATCATATCCGAGATCCTGGAAAGACGCGGCCAGCAGTCTGCAGGCAGTAGCAGTAGAATTCTCGGAACAAGGCAAGCTACACTCATCGGCTGTTACTGCCAGCCTGCTGAATAAACGAGGGGTGACCCTGGTCGATCTTAACATGTTTGATGCTGCTCACCAGCAATTTCAGCAATCTCTTGCTCTTGCTCCGCTCAATCCGGAAACTTACAACTGTATTGGCAACCTGCGGGACAAGCAGGGGCGCTATCAGGAGGCTGTTTTCTGTTTTGACAAGGCAGCTCTGCTTAATCCTGAATTTTCTGCGGCTTTCTTTAACAAAGGTAATGCTCTAAAGAATCTGGAACAATTGTCTGAGGCCGCAGATCAGTATCGTATGGCTCTGTCCATTGATCCTCAATTTGCTGATGGCTGGCTTAATCTAGGGGTTGTCTGTGGTCTTCAGGACCTTCTTGAAGAGGCAGAGACCTGCTTTATGAAGGCGATTGAGCTGAAGTCAGATCACACAGATGCCATGCTGCTGCTTGGCAATCAGTTGATGGGGCAAAAGAGATTTGAAGAGGCGATCGGTCTGTTTGAGAGGATTATTGCCCATGATCGTAACCACTATCTGTCCTACAACTCCTTGGGTATCGCCTGGCTTTCAGTCATGGAATCCGCTAAAGCATATCAGGCCTTGTCGGAGGCGTTGAGGATCAAACCTGATCTGGCCAGTGCTATCTGCAATATCGGTACGGCATGCAGGGATATGGAGCAGCTGGATGAATCGGTTAACTGGTTTCGGCTTGCATTGAATCATGATCCAAGTGATGCGGATACTCACTGGAATCTTTCCCTGTCGTTATTGCACCGTGGTGATTATTGTGAGGGATGGAAGGAATACGAATGGCGTTTCAGGAAGTCTGATCCTATCAAGATTCCCAACCATGCTATTCCTCTGTGGGACGGTAGTCCCTTGAACGGACGCACCATACTGTTACAGGCTGAACAGGGCTATGGCGATACCATCCAGTTCATGCGTTATGTGCAGGTAGTGGCGGAGCTTGGCGGTAAGGTTATTGTTGAGTGTCAGGACAACAATATTAAGCCCATTGTGAAACGGTTGCAGGGCGTTTATGACTGCTTGAGTTGGACAGATGAGCCGGTAGCAGCAAACTTGAAGTTTCCGCTCATGTCGTTGCCGCATCTGCTGAAAACAGAGCTTGCAACAATACCTCAGGCAAGCGGATACCTGACTGTAGGGAGTCAGGAAAAGGCACGTTTTAAAAAACTACTGGATTCATGCTTTGCTTCTGGGGGGGTAAGGATCGGACTGGCATGGGATGGACGTAAAACCTTTAGGAATGACCGACGGTCGTGTACGCTTAACGACATGGAACCATTGCTCAGTATGCCTGGAACTAGATTTGTAAGCCTTCAGAAAGAGGTAAGTAATGTTGCTGACCTGATGATGCTTGAAAAATATGGAGTGGTAAATCTAGCAGGTGATCTGGGTACATATTATGATACGGCCTCATTAATTGCAGGCTTGGATCTGGTGGTTAGCGTAGATACATCTGTGGCGCATCTGGCCGGAGCATTGGGAATAAATACCTGGATAATACTCAAGGTCGGTCCTGATTGGCGTTGGCTTAATGGTAGATATGACAGCCCTTGGTACAATACTGTCAGCCTGTTCAGACAAGTTGAGTCAGGTGACTGGAAGCCGGTCATAGCTGCGGTACACAAGAAAATGGCTGGTCTGCTTGACCAGTTGAAAAAAAATGCTAAAGTTACATCAGCTTGGTGACGATTAGAGTACCAAGGCCAGAAGGCCACCACAATTATCCTAGAAAGGGGATACTAAAATGGGAGTTAACGACATTTCTTTGACCTCCGGTATGCGTTCCAACCTGTTGCAACTGCAATCAACCAGCAAACTGATAGACCGCACTCAAGAGCGGCTTTCAACTGGCAAACAGGTAAACAGCGCCCTTGACAACCCAACCAACTTTTTTGCTGCACAGGCGCACATGAACCGTGCATCTGACTTTTCAATCCGTAAAGACGGTATGGCAGAAGCAGTTCAGCAGGTAAAAGCAGGTGATGCCGGTATTACCGCTATCAGTTCACTGCTGCAGGCAGCAAAAGGTCTTGCAGAGTCCGCAACTTCAACCGCTGTTACGGCAGATCGTAAAGTGTTGATGACTCAGTTCAATACCTTGATGAGCCAGATTGACCAGCTTTCATCAGACTCCGGTTACCGCGGTACCAACCTGCTTAACCAAGGTACTGTTACCGTTAACTTCAACGAAGATGCATCCGCAAATTTGAAAGTTACTGGTTTCAACGCTACCGCTATTGGCCTGAGCGTGTCACAGACCGGTACCGCAAACACCGACTGGACCAATACTGCTGCCATCTCTACCTCCAGTGCCATGCTGGATACCGCCATCAGCCAGTTGCGTACACAGTCCAAGTCTTTGTCCAACAACCTGAACATCATCACCACCCGTCAGGAATTTACTGATCAGATGATCGGTACCCTACAGACCGGTGCTGATAACCTGACCTTGGCTGATATGAATCAGGAAGGCGCTAACATGCTGATGCTGCAGACTCAGCAAAACCTCGGCACTACTGCTCTGAGCATGTCTTCACAGGCTGCCCAGTCTGTATTAAGACTGTTCTAAGTGAAAGCGCGGTAGAAAGCGAATACGTCGGATGAACAGACAGGGGGGATTTCGATCCCCCCTGTTTTTTTAGATGATGAAAGTTGGAGGTCGCCATGGAAGTTAATACTATTCAGGCTGGACAGCAGCTTAACAATGCCAGCCAACACTCCCAAGTCAGGCAGGTTGATGCGCAAACTCAGTCATCAGTTGCAAAAGAAGCAGATGTGGCATCTTCAGCTGCACTTCAGGCTTATAAGCAGCAGGTACAACCCAAGTCTGAATCTGTAGTTGATACAGTTCAAATAAGGTCATCGTCTGTTGCTAAAAATCTTGATACGGTTAAGTCAATAGAGCAGATGCACGGCCGTCTGAATGAGCTGATAAAAGGTGTTCGGCAGACCAATGAAGAACTGAATAAGGCTGTTGAGACGGTTGCGCAGATGCAGGGTAGTCTGACATCGATTGTTAAGAATTATCCACCCTTCCCAATTGATAGCATGGAGCGTCGCGATTTACTGATGAGCTATATGTCATTACGTAAGGAAATTGAGAACCTGATGGTTCCGGCGCCGCCGCAACCAGTTTATGAAAAAGTTAAATCCATGTGGGAGGCAATGTTTGCCCAGAATGGGCAAATGCAGGCCAGTGCAGTACCTGCTCTTGAAACCGGAGCAACTGATAAGCAGGTGCAGCAGGCTTCTGAAGGTTTGGGTAATCTTTCTGACCAACTTGGTGGTCTTAGTGATAAAATCACCCATGCTTTGATCAACTCCTGATCTGACATGGCACTTAGATTATCTCTTAAGCCCCATGAGAGGGTTATAATTAGTGGGGCCGTTGTTACAAACGGACCAGCAGCCAGTATTCTTTTTGTTGAGAACAATGTCCCTATTCTCCGAGAGAAGGATATTCTAACGGAGGAACAAGCTGATAGTTTTTGCAAAAAAATATACCTGGTTATTCAGTTAATGTACCTTGGAGAGGTGCCAAATGTTGAGTTGGCTCAGATTTATGGCCAGCTCGTTACAGATCTTCTCATTGCAGTTCCCAGCATGAAAGACTTGATTTCCGGGATTACCGCTTATATTCTAGACGGGAAATTTTATCAGGCGCTGAAGCAGGCCCAGCAACTTATCCAGTATGAAGAGGAGCTTCTTAACCATGTACCAGAATCCGACTAATGCCTACACCTCAATGCAGAAAGAAACTCTTTCAGGTCGAGAGCTTGAAGCGTCAGTTCTGACACGTGCCGGACTGATGCTGAAACAGGTGCAGGTAAACTGGTCAGCGCCTGATCGAGATGAAAAATTGCTTGAGGCAATTAAATTTAATCAAAAGGTTTGGAGTTTTTTCCAAGCTGAACTGTCTGATCCTGAGAATCCCCTTCCCAAAAATCTGCGACAGGATATTCTTAATCTGAGCCTTTTTATTGATAAACGCCTGTTTGAGGTCATGGCAAATCCTGATAGTGACAAATTGAATATTGTTATAGATATTAATTTCAATATTGCTGCCGGGTTAAGAACCAAGGTAGAGTAGACGCCGTAGTAGTGACATTTCGGGTAACAGCTGCTATCCTCTGCATATTGTGTAGAGGATAGTTTTATTTTGGGAGGTTCTATGTCTTCTGAAGCACAGCATCATCGTCTGATTATTCTTGGTTCCGGCCCTGCCGGTTATACTGCAGCAGTCTATGCAGCGCGGGCAAACCTGAATCCGGTTATGATAGCCGGACTCCAACCTGGTGGGCAGTTGACCACTACCACCGAGGTGGATAACTGGCCCGGTGACCATGCAGGGGTACAGGGGCCGGACTTGATGGAGCGGATGCGGCAGCATGCTGAGCGTTTTAATACTCAGGTGATCTATGACACCATTACCGCTAGCGATCTCACTCAGCGGCCGTTCAAGCTGCAAGGGGACAGTGCCAGTTACACCTGTGATGCCCTGATTATTGCCACCGGGGCTTCAGCCCGCTATCTGGGGTTGCCTTCAGAAGATGCCTTCAAAGGTAAGGGGGTGTCGGCCTGTGCTACCTGTGACGGCTTTTTCTACCGTAACAAGCCGGTAGCAGTGATCGGTGGTGGCAATACGGCAGTGGAAGAGGCACTCTATCTTGCTAATATTGCCAGCCATGTGACGGTTGTGCATCGACGTGATCAGTTCCGCTCGGAGAAAATTCTGGCAGATAAACTGAAGTCCAGGGCCGCCGAAGGTAAGGTAACTATTGAGTGGTTCCATACCCTTGATGAGGTGCTGGGTGATGCCATGGGAGTGACCGGTATGCGGATCAAGGATATCCGCGATGGTTCAACCAAAGAAATTGCCCTTGACGGCGTGTTTGTGGCGATTGGCCATTCTCCTAATAGCAGTATTTTTGACGGACAGCTTGAGATGAAGGATGGCTACCTCAAGACCCGTGGCGGTTCAGAAGGCTTTGCGACCCAGACCAGTGTCCCCGGTGTCTTTGCTGCCGGTGATGTGCAGGATTATATCTATCGTCAGGCAATCACGTCAGCTGGCACCGGTTGTATGGCGGCTTTAGATGCCGAGCGCTACTTGGACGGGCTTGGACAGTAGGTTGTGCCATGAGTATTGATCCTCCTAAAGATGAAGGGCTGGACCTGTTGCTGCAGGAAATTGCCAAAAATCTGGAAGAGAACCAGCGCTTTATTAAAGGTCTGAAAGAAGATCGGATGGATCAGGATCTTGAGGATGATGAGCCTGTTTCAGAGGATGAAGAGTTTGAGGAGTTGTAGGACAAGAGCTTGATAATGCTTAAGTAAAAAGGCGCCACCGGAACCGGTAGGCGCCTTTTCTGTGTATGACAATCGAGTTTTAGTGTCCTTTTTTCTCAGCTTTGCTGCCGCTTTTTGAGCGTTCTTCACCTTTTACGCCTATATGGCAGGTGGCGCAGCGGGTATTGGAGGCAAAGGCCAGTGAACCGTTATGGCAGGCGCCGCAGTATTTGCCTTGGTAGAGTGACTCCATCACAAAATCTTTGTTTTCCTGGGCCTTCTTTGCCTGTTGTTTAAACAGGTGATTGTGGCACATATCACAGGCCAGCCCTTTTTCAACGTGGGTCTTATGGGAGAATATCACCCCTCTAACCGGCTTATCATAGACTATGGGGGCCTCAGGGTAACTGGCGGCAATAGCAACTCCGGCTGCCAGGGACAGGGCGGCTACAGCGGTTATGCATAGTGATCGTATCGTCATAGCGTTAAATCCTCGTAAAAGAAGTAGTGTTGGTTACCCTTTGGTATAGAATACGTTGGGACGGGTGCCTGCCTCAGGCCGCAAAACCCAGACTGGCCTCTCGATCTGATGTACAATCTTGAAAACTCGGTCTTCCTGATTGGAAAGATCCCCGAAAATCCTCGCATCTGCCGGACAGGCATGGGCACAGGCGGTATCTTTTTCCCCTTTTGAAATGCGGGTATCCCAGCAGAAGTTACACTTGTCAACCGCGTGACGGGTTTCATCAAAATAGCGGGCATTGTAGGGACAGCCCAGCTGACAGGTCAGGCAGCCGATACACTTTTTGGTGTTCATCATAACGATGCCGTGGGTCTTGTCTTTGTAGGTAGCCTTGGTGGGACACACCCTGACGCACTGCGGCAGATTGCATTGGTTGCAGAGCACCGGAATGAACTCAAGCTTGCCGCCAAGAGCATCCGGCGTTTCTTTTTCGAGAATGGTGGTACGGTAGTTGCCGTGACGTTTCGGCACATTGTTGGTTGCAACGCAGGCGTCCATACAGCGTTCACAGTCGATGCAGCGATGCTGTTGCATGACCATGCTGTAGTGGGGTTTGTAGGGATATTTCTTTGCAAAGTCAGAGGCATGGGCGCGACTGAAGGTGGAAACGGCCGAAAACAGGGTTCCGCCGGCAAAGATGCCGGTGATGGCCAAACCCATTTTCAGGAAATCGCGGCGTTCCTGACTGGATACGTTCTCTACCCCTTCGTTCTTCAGGCTGCTTAAGTCTTTATCTGTATTCATAGGTGTAATCCTCGTAATGGAGTAAGTAGTGTTCTCGTTAGTTTAATGGTCTTCAACTTTATGGCCGTCAAAGACTTTCTCGCCGATCAGGAACAGCAGTGCGGTAAGACCAAATCCACCGGCTGTGATAATCCATTCATAGATCGAAGGGAAGTAATTGAGCATCTCTTTGAACTCGCTTACACCCAGGCTGTAGTAAACCGGCAGTGACTGGCCCAGGAACACGAGGTTGTAGCGCATCACAAAGATACCGATCACCATTGATAAGGAGGCGATCAGCATCAACTTCAGGTCGCGACCCTTGGAGAGGATGAACAGAACCAGCGGGCCAGCCATGCCCATCAGGATTTCAAAGAACCAGAAGATGAAGGCATGGTGTCCGACAACTTCCGAGTGGACTATCGGGTAGGCACCGCCCGGCTGACCGGCTGCTCCGGCAATCAGCTTCCAGGTGGTAAAGAACAGTATAACCGTAATCAAAAGGATACCGATCTTGGTGGTTACCTCTAGGGCCCGTTTCATGTCAGGGGCCATCTGCTCTTTGTTTACCTTATAGCCAAGGATATGGAACAGGATGATAACGGCACAGCCGGTCATCATGGCCGAAGCGATGAAGTAGATCGGCATATACGGCCCTTGCCAGTACTCGCGGCCCATCAAAAGACCGAAAACAGCGCCGAGGTTCGAGTGGGCGGCAATACCGGCCACCGATCCGCTGAAGCCGCAGATAACGGCAGGCCTATGCTTGTTCAGCAACAGAAAAATGTACTCGGCAAACATGAAGGCCAGATAGATGCCGTAGAGGGTGCCCATCCACCAGATATTGGAGGTCAGGTTAGGGGAAATGACGTTGTAGATCGCCATCCGCCAAGGGATCTTGATTTCAAAGGCGATGACAAAGAAGCCGGACAGGATCGTCGCGATGGACAAGAATACCGATCGCTTGGCAATCGGCATAAAGTCTTTGATCCCGAAGACGTGTCCGATGGAGGAAACCAGACAGAGGCCGGTTGAGGTTACCACAAAAAAGACATAGGCAGCGATCAGGATACCCCATGGTATCTCACGGTAGACGTTGTAATAGGCTTCATGGCCTTTAAACATGGTCATCAGTCCCAGGCCGGTCGCAATCAGAACCATACAGAGAGAGACAAAGACCATCAGGTAGAAGCCGGTTCCGGCTGTCTTGAGCCGGTTAGCTACCCCGGTGACCAGCTCATTGAGAGATGGAGTGGTGTGGTGATGTGCCATGCGTCGATTCCCCTTTGTGATCTGATTTCTGAGTCAGGCTACAGATTCAAGTTTTTGAATGTTGCATTTCTCTGTAACTAGCACGCCATAATGAGAAAAGCAATAGGATTGTGGGTAGTTGCACGTGTTGCAGCTTTGGTTGCAAGGATGTTGCAATGTGGCTGCCTTGACTTTGGCTGGCTGCTCTGCTATAGCGAAACAGCCTATTATTACATGCTATTTGGAGTTAGATAATGTCAAAGAAGCTGTTTATTCCAGGGCCGGTAAATGTGGCTCCCGAGGTTTTTGCTGCCATGTCACAGCCGATGATCGGCCATCGGATGAAAGAATATGCAGAACTGCATGGACGGATAAAAACAAACCTGAAACGTTTGATGAAGACGGAAAACCGTGTATTTCTGTCCACCTCCAGTGCCTTTGGTGCCATGGAAGGAGCAATTCGCAATCTGGTTAAGGGGCGTTGTGCCAACTTCTGCAATGGTGCCTTTTCTGACAAGTGGCACGATGTAACCCTGCGCTGCGGCAAAGATGCCGACGCCATCAAGGTGCCTTGGGGGCAGCCAATCACCGCAGAGCTGGTGGACGCAACCCTGGCAACCGGCAAGTATGACAGTATCACCATGATTCATAATGAGACCTCCACCGGCGTGTTATCACCGTTGCCGGAGATTGCCGCAGCTATGCGCAAGTACCCTGAGGTGGTGTTTATCGTTGACACGGTTTCATCCATGAGCGCCATGCCGATTGCTTTGGATGAGCTGGGGATTGATTGTTGTATCTTCGGGGTTCAGAAGGCATTTGCCCTGCCTCCGGGCCTGGCCATCATTACTGCTACAGAAAAGGCGTTGCAGCGTGCCCAAACCGTTGAGAACCGTGGTTACTATTTTGATTTTATGGAGTTTGCAGCCAATGATGATAAGGACAACACCCCTTCAACCCCTTGTATCTCGCTGATCTACGGGCTGGATTGTCAGCTGCAGCGTTTCTTTGCAGAAGGGCTGGAGGCACGTTTTGCGCGGCACAGTGCCATGGCTGAGCGGACGAGAAGTTGGGCGCTTGAGCATGGATTTGAGCTGTTTGCCCCTGAAGGCGCCCGTTCAGTGACCTTAACCAGTGTGGCAAACAGTCGCGGCGTAGATCTGGCAGTGATTAAAAAGCAGTTGGGTGAAAAAGGGTATGCCTTTGATGATGGCTACGGCAAGATCAAGGGGCAAACCTTCAGGATTGCCCATATGGGTGATCTGCAGCCGACTGAATTGGAAGAGTTTTTGGCGGTGTTGGACGGAGAATTGTAGGGGCGACCGGCCGGTCGCCCCTGCGGAACATGTTACACTGCTTCAAAGGCATCCTTGCCGGCACCGCACAGCGGGCAGCACCAATCAGCCGGGATATCTTCAAAGGCAGTGCCGGGGGCAATACCGTGATCAGGATCTCCGGCCGCTGGATCATATTCATACTGGCAGATAGTACAGACATACTTTTGCATCGGTTTTCTCCTTTTTGTGGGGGTCAGGAAGACCAGCTGATCGCCTGGACAGGGCAGCCGTCAATGGCAGACTGTTTTTCAGCTTCAGTAGCGCCATCCTGATTATAACACTCTGATTTGCCTGAGTCGTTGAATTTAAATGCCTCGGGACAGATACTGACACACAGTCCACAACTGATACAACAGTCCGGATCAACAAACGCGTTTTTTGGCATGACTGGAACCTCCTTTGGAAAAACCATAACACCAAATTTTTGCTGCAGCAAGTGGGCATAGTCAAGATGTATCCCGCAAGAGGTGAATTGATATGTTGTTTGATACTGTTGTTGTTGGCCCATTGGGCGTTAATTGTTTTATCCTGGGTTGCGAAGAGACAAGGCAGGGGGTTGTGGTGGATCCCGGCGATGATGCTGACCATATCCTTGCCCAGGTGCAGAAACGTGGTCTTACCATTTCTGCAATCATCAATACCCATGGCCATTTTGATCATGTTGGCGCAAATCGCCAATTGACCCAGGCCACCGGGGCACCGCTCTATATTCATCAGGCAGATGCCCCGATGCTGGAACGGGTGGCCAAAACAGCAGCCATGTACGGTCTGCCGGGAGAAAATTCGCCCCAGCCGGATCGCTTACTGGAGGATGGGATGCTGATCGAGTTTGGCACCCATCGGCTACAGGTAATCCATACGCCCGGTCATACCCAGGGTGGCTGCTGTCTCTATCTGGAAGCGGAAAGCAAGCTGATTGCCGGGGACACCTTGTTTGCCGATGGTGTCGGGCGGACCGATCTGCCGGGTGGTTCCCATCAACAACTGGTGGAGTCAATCAAGACCCGTCTCTTTGCCCTGCCTGATCAGGTGCAGGTTTATCCCGGTCACGGCCCCACCACCACCATTGGCCATGAAAAACGCCATAACCCGTATCTGGACTAAAACCATGACAGAACTGACTGGAAAGACCGTTGTACTGGGGGTAACCGGCGGCATTGCCGTATACAAGGCGGTTGAGCTGCTGCGGCTGCTGACCAAGGCCGGTGCCGAGGTGCATGTGATCATGACCAGAGCGGCAACGGAGTTTGTGACGCCGCTCACTTTTCAGACCCTATCCGGCAATCCGGTCTCAACTGAGCTGTTCAACCTGTACCAGGAACGGGAGATCGGTCACATCTCTTTGGCTGATCGTGCTGATCTGCTGCTGATTGCGCCAGCCACAGCCAATATCATCGGCAAGATTGCCCATGGCATTGCCGATGATCTGCTGACCACAACTACCATGGCCACCAAGGCGCCGGTACTGCTGGCCCCGGCCATGAATGTGAATATGTATCAGAATCCGCTCTATCAGGAAAATGAAGCCCGTTTGCGGCGGCATGGCTATCACTTTGTTGATGCAGAAAGCGGCAGCCTGGCCTGTGGTTGGGAGGGGAGCGGGCGTCTGGCTCAGCCGGGACGGATCTTTGACCAGGCCTGTGCCCTGCTCAGCCAGCAGGATCTGGTGGGCGAGACCGTGCTAGTGACCGCTGGGCCGACACAGGAGGAGTTGGACCCGGTACGCTATATCAGCAATCATTCCTCCGGCAAGATGGGCTACGCACTGGCACAGGCAGCTCGTCACCGCGGGGCAAAGGTGATTCTGGTCAGCGGCCCTACCTGTCTGGAACCACCGCCAGGGCTTGAACTGGTACGGGTGGTGTCGGCTCGCCAGATGTATGAGGCGGTGATGACCCGTGTCGAAGGATGCAGCGTGGTGATCAAGGCTGCAGCTGTGGCGGATTACCGCCCATTGATGCGTAATGGGGATAAACTAAAGAAAAAAGATGATAATTTGACGCTGGAGTTGGCAAAGAATCCCGATATTCTGTCTCAACTTGGACAGCTGAATCCGCGGCCGTTGCTGGTGGGGTTTGCCGCGGAAACCACGGATCTGCAGAATAATGCCGCAGCCAAGCTGGCTGCCAAGAATCTTGATATGATTGTGGCCAATGATGTCAGTCAGGAAGGGGCAGGATTCAATGTGACCACCAATATCGCCCGGCTGTTGTATCGGGATGGCAGGGTGGAATCGCTTGAGCTGATGACCAAGACCCGGCTGGCAGAGCTGATTCTGGATCGGGTGGGGCAGTTACTGCAGAATAAAAGGGGGGCTTGATTCGTGGCAGGCTCCTTTTAGAATGGTCAATAGTTCCGGGTGATGAATCGAGCGTTTAAGTGTCGGCTTGATGAACTCGACCCGTTCCATCCCCTCCTCACGGGTAAAGCGACCACTCTTGTACAGAAAACGCAGGTGACGACGCATCTCCTGGGCAACCTCAAGGGCTGCCTCGCCCGTAGGGTCAGCCGACCAGCAGAAGGAATCCTCGCCGTGGATCAGCAGGTCCATTACCACTTCCATGGTACACTTCAGATACTCTTGATGGTCTTCTAAGGTCAGGCTGTGCTGACTGCGGGTTGAAAGTGCCTTGATCAACAGTTGCCAGCGCTCAAGCCGTGAAAGCAGCAGAATTGAGTTAAAGATCCGCTTGTTATTGCCAAAGGAAAACAGGGTCGGGGCCATGACGTGGCGCAGCAGGGCATCATCATGGGGGAGACCGGTCCGACAGATCTCCTGTGCCCGCTTCCAGATCTGCGGCTCGACAAATGCTTCAAAGCGCAGCTCCCAGTAGGTGTGGCGCAGGGCAATCGTTGAGAAGGAACGGATGGTCTTGTACGGCACATAGTAGTTGTGGGCCACCACATCAGCAGCCAGATGGCAGAGGTAGCCGTAGGCACAGGCCCGCTGCGGATCATCCTGGGCGGATTTCAGAAGACGTGCACCAATTCGCCAGCGGTGGCAGTTCAGCAGGTAGTGGGTATGTTTCTTACCCACAATGATATCAGCGGCCAGGCAACCGTAGAGAAAGTCATTGGAGTAGGTCCCCAGCAGGGTTGCAAGTTGTGGTGGTAGCTGCTGGAGCCGGGACAGCACGTCAAGGCCGATCACCAGATGGGTGCCGCCACCCCAGGCAAAACCGAGGGTCGGGAAGAATAATATCAACAGCGATGTCAGAAGAAATAAAGGCATGGCTTCAGCATACTGCAGGATGAGCTAAAAGCAAAGATGAGGTTTGTATCATGAACAGGCTGCACCCCCGGACCATGTACGCTTCAGTGCGAGAATATCTGCAGGAGCTGGAAGAAAGCGGCGTTGATGGCCTGCCACTTGAACAGGCGCAAGGGCTGGAGGTCAGCGTCCCAAAGTTTAAACAGCAGCAGAAGGCGCAGGTGCCGACAGCCAGACCTCAGACCCTTGATGAACTCTGTCAGAGGATCGGTGACTGCCAGCGTTGTGATCTTTCCCACGGGCGTACCAACCTGGTCTTTGGTGCAGGCTATGAAAAGGCCCGCCTGGTGTTTGTGGGAGAAGCGCCCGGTGCAGATGAGGACCGACAGGGGCAGCCGTTTGTGGGTGAGGCAGGCCAGGTTTTGACCCGTCTGATTGAGGCGATGGGGTTAAAGCGTACCCAGGTCTATATCTGCAATGTGCTTAAGTGCCGTCCTCCTGCCAACCGTAATCCCCATAAAGATGAAATTGCCACCTGTTCGCCGTTTCTGACGCAGCAGCTGCAGATCATCAAGCCAGAGGTGATAGTGGCCCTGGGTACCTTTGCAGCCCAGACACTGCTGGATACCAAGGAACCGATCTCCCGGATGCGGGGGCAGTTTCACAGCTGGCATGGCATTCCGCTTATGCCGACCTTTCATCCTTCCTTTCTGCTGCATAACAAGGAAAACAAGCAGCATTACTGGGATGTCTGGAGCGATATGGAGCAGGTGCTGCGTAAGTTGAAATTACCGGTGCCAGAGAAAAAGAAAAGAGCTTAAATCCACCTGCGGACCACAAAATGTGCTGATTTGCCGGCGCCAGCAGGCCAGCTGTTGGCTGGTCTGCGCTGTTTCAGTAGCTGTTTCAACCGCTTTCCCAGCGGGGTTGTCACAACGCCGTCCCCACCCACGCTGCAGTTCAGAATACTTTCCACTGCTGTTTTTTGATCCAGTACGATGATGACATGCCCCTTCCAGACAATCAGGTCAAGGGGGCGCAGCAGCTGCACCAGTTCCGGGATGGTTTTGTCCTCAATGGAGACTGCAGTGCCAAAATCCACCAGTTGCTCGGTATTGCGGGGCGTGAAGCCATCGGTTGCTTCATAGAGCAGACCGGAACAGTCCAGCCCGGCAAACCACAGCTGGCCGACCTGTGTTACTCCGCTACGCAGGTTTCCCCCCCAAACATAGGGTAGCCCCACAGCGGTGCGCAGTTGCTGAACGATTTTTGATGCTTCAGGCAGTTGCGGTTTGCGCGCCGGTGGTGCCGTTTTCTGCAGGGTCAGCAGTTCTGCAGCAACATACAGCCGGGTGCCGGGCGGCGCCTGATAGTCGTTGGTGCGCACCTGCAGTACCGCAGGAATGTCAGCTGGAGCAGCAACCACCTCAAATACCGTGCCGGGCAGGGCGATAAACTCCAGCTGGCGTACTTGACCGCAGTGGTCTTTATGCTGTTTTGCCTGGGGTACGGCTGATTGAGCGGTGCTAAACACCGGGGTTGGCTTTCCGGCAACAGCAAAACCGGGCAGGTCTGCAGTTATAGCCTGTCGCGGGCCAATGCAGCAGCAGAATAGTAGCAAGAGAACAATGCGCAGGGTCATGTCTGTTTTTTACCTCCAAGAGCTTCAGTAACCAGCTGTTTTTGCTGTGGTGTAAGTCGTGGCGAAAGGGCCAGGTTCTTGGTCACAGCGCGGGGCAGCCGTGGCAGAAACAGGGTAAACCAGATGGCCGGTGTGCGGGGATTTTTCAGGATAGCCTGCTGTAGTTCCGAGCGATGTTGCCAGCGGTTGTGGCGGGCGATCTGGGAGATGGTCTCGGCTGTGGCAGCAGCAGAATTGATAAACTGGTGGAGTGAGCCTACCTTTAAACGAGGATTGTCAAGGCAGGCAGCCACCAGCTGGGGTTGGCCCTCTCTCAGTAACGCCTCAACAATAGTTGCAGTGCCTCTGCGGGCCAGGGTAAGCTTGTTTCCCAGGGGCTGTGTCGGGATCCGTTGTATGATGGCACGCTCAACGGCCACCTTCTGGTCCTGGGGGATGTTTGCCAGGCAGCTGAGTTTAAGCAGATCAAACAGGTGGAGTCGGGGCAGCAGGGTGCTGACAATATGAGGAGGCACCTCTGGATGCTGGGCCAGCGCAAAAAGCACCTGATAGTTTCCTGCAGGGGGCTCATGCTGCTGGTGCAGCAGGGTAAACAGATCCGGGTGCAGGCCGGTGTGGCGCAGTAATGCCAGCAGGTGGGCTTGATCCAGGGCCGGGTTGCGTAAGGCTGCCCGCAGGATGTCCGGTGAGGGACGTTCCATCAGCTGGAACAGCTCTTCCTTGCTGCCGTTCAGCCCGCGGTGTACCAGTCGGAGATCATCAAAAGCAGTATCGGTATCCTGATGGTTCATAATCATTCAGTCCAGTTGCGAGTGAGGATACTGCATGGTACAACAGTGATCAAGCTTTACACCAATAGTATCTCGGATGGAGTGCTGATGGAGCTGCTTGGGGAACAGGTTGTCCAACCGGAACTGCGGTGTGACCAGCTTGAGGCAATCCTTGTGCTGCTGGCCCAGCAGACCGGGCTGCCGCTGTTTGATGCCTATAAAGAATCCTGTGTAAAGAGGCGCGTTGCCGCCCGGATCAGACGCAGTGGCTGTCTGGGTGTTGAGCAGTATCTGCGCTATCTTCAGGAAGATGTCGGCGAACGGCAGCTGCTGCTTACTTCCCTGTCAATCCATGTCAGTCAGTTTTTCAGGAATCCCACCCTGTTTGAGACGCTACAAGCGGTCGTGCTGCCTGCGCTTATGCAGCGTACAGCAGATCGTCCGCTGCGGATCTGGAGTATCGGTTGTTCTGCCGGAGAAGAACCGTATTCTCTGGCCATACTGCTTGTGGAATCATATGGTGAACAGGTGGCGTGCGAGCAGTTTGATGTTCTGGCAACGGATATCGATCGCCGTACGCTGGCTCAGGCCGAACAGGCGCTGTATGCAGCAGAACCAACGCTGCGTGTCGTTTCTGCTGCACGCAGAGAGCGGTTTTTTACAGAGCAGGACGGTTCCTTCAAACTTTGCCCTGCAGTGCAGCAGTTGGTCCGGTTCAGGCAGATGGACCTGCAACGGGTTGCTGACTACCCTCAGGCAGATCTGGTTTTGTGTCGTAACACCTTGATTTACTTTAACCGGCCGGCCCAGGGAAAAATTCTGCAGACCCTTGCGGATATTTTGCCGCAGGATGGTATACTGGTGCTTGGTAAATCAGAAAGCATGCCTGCTCCTTTGCGGGCCAGGTTTGCCACCCTTGATCCAACAGAAAGAATTTACTCTCGCAGATGAGGAGATGACCATGCGGGTACCCTTGGGATATAAATTTATCCTCGGCTTTGTTGCCGTTGTGGCAGTGGTGGCCTTTGCGCCGCCGGTTGTGTCAGCGCTGGGCTATTCTCCTGATGTTACCCGGTTTTTGACCATCGTGGTGGCTCTGACGGTGGGGCTGATCATGGGCTGGCTTTTTTCACGAAGATTCGCCCGCAACATCGGTATACTTACAGAGTCTGCCCATGAAGTCAGCCAGGGTGATCTTTCCTGTGATATTCAGTTGCCCCCCACCAGTATGCCGGATGAAACCCATGAACTGACCGCTGCCATTAACCAGATGATTCAGAATCTGCGGGATCTGGTGGGGCATATCCGCAGCAGCTCAGCAAAACTGGCAGGGGCCTCCAAAGAGATTAACGGTACCGCCGTGGAGATCAGCGCTTCTACTGAAGAAGTGGCCCGGGCCATTGAGCAGATCTCCCATGGAGCCGAGACCCAGGCTGAACTGGTGGAACGTAGCTCTCGCATCATCAAGGAAACCGCCATATCGATCGAGCTGATTGCATCCAGGGCCCGGGAAAGTTCCCGCTGTGCCCGTGAAACCAGTCAGACCGCCCAACGTGGTTCTGATCTGGCCGGTGATGCCCTACTGCTGATGAAAGATTTTTTTGAACGAATTGAAACGCTTAGCGCCCGTTTTGATCAGCTTAATACGCGTCTGCAGCGGGTGGGCAAGGTGGCTGATTTTATTGGCGAGGTGGCCCGTCAGACCAATCTGCTGGCCCTGAATGCCTCGATTGAGGCGGTGCGGGCCGGTGAGTACGGTAAAGGTTTTGCCGTGGTGGCAGATGAAGTGCGAAAGCTGGCTGACAGCACCTCCCATTCTGCCGGAGAGATCACTGACCTGATCGTGACTCTGCGGGATGAGAGCCAGAAGGTGCATGAGAGCCTGCTGGAAAGCTCCCGCACCATCCGTGAAGGCAAGAAGAATGTTGATATTACGGCGGGTGCCTTTGCTGAGATTATTACCAGTGTGCAGGAAACTGAACGACGGGCCAACAGCATTGCCGACCTCTCCCAGATGCAGCTTGAGAGTTCAGGCAAGATGGTGCATGCCGTTGATGAGATCGCTAAAGTTGCTGATGATAATGCCGCTGCCACGGAAGAGGTTTCGGCTGCCACGGAAGAACAGCTGGCTGCCATGCAGGATATGGCCCTGGCAACCAGAGAACTGACTCAGCTGGCTGATGAACTGGAACGGCTTGTGCGCCGCTTTACCCTGGAAGAGGACATAGTACTGGCGGAAACCGTATGAGTGAGGCACGTCGCTTCCTGCTCATGCAGGCTGGTAGCAGAAGGTACGCACTAGCGCTTGAACAGGTGGCTGAGGTCAGTGAGCTACGAACCCTGTCACCGGTACCCCGTGCCCCGGTCTGGTGCCTGGGAGCTACCCGTTCAGCCGGGGTGGTGGCAGCCGTGATAGACCTTGCCTGGTATCTGGGGGAAGAGCCGGAACCTGCACCGGAGAAACTGGTGGTACTTGACCTCCGTCTGGGGGGGCTGGCACTGCAGGTCGGCCAGGTTTCCAGTGTGGTATTGGAAGAACCAGTCAGGTTGGAGCAAGATAGCTATGGCACCTGGCTGATGACGCCTGATACAAAGGCGGAACTGCTGGATGCTGTAGAGTTAATTCAGGAAATTTCAGCCGCCATGGCCCGTTAATCTTTGAATATCACCCACCAACGCCTTAATATCGCTCTGCTCGGTTGCCCATGAACACATCAGCCGGGCACCACCAGCCCCGATAAAACTGTAGAAATGCCAGCCCAGCCCGTGCAGTGATTCAATCAGGGCTTGCGGCATGCGGACAAAGACCGCCTTGGCCTGTGTGGGAAAACAAATC